>Ga0371490_1000026_pt1 | contig 212267 bp, 197 predicted proteins | sample MB2SIPfraction_FD_207959 | JGI IMG/M metagenome (GOLD analysis project Ga0371490, IMG submission 207959) | Lab enriched peat soil microbial communities from McLean, Ithaca, NY, United States - MB28FN SIP fraction | ecosystem: Environmental > Terrestrial > Soil > Wetlands > Peat | place: USA... | reverse complement strand
CGGCTCGACCCGAGCGCGCAGACGCAAAGCGTCGAGACGGTCGACGCCAGCCGCTGGCCGGCGCAAGGCAATGCGCTCGACACCCATCTGCGCACACTGGCCGATGCGCACCAGCTCGCCGCGCGCTTCATCCTGCTGGAGCAGCTCTCCGTGCCGGCCAGCAGCGACAGCCCAGCACGCACCATCCCGCGCGCCTACTACGATCAGCAACTGCGGCAGTTTCTTTTTCCGCACAGCAACCTGTCCTACCCACAACTGCAGTTGGCCGCGCGCGACGGCAACGACGTCTATTTCTACAACCGCACGGAGCGCACCAAGCTGCTGCAGGTCGATGTCGAGTCTCATCGGGTACTGGCCATTTATCAGCTGACCGGCAGCACCCAGCTACAGCTGTGGCGCGGAGGGGGTGCGCTGTGGCTTGCATCCGCCGATCCGCAGGCCGAAAACCGCGCCGTCTACCGCATCGCCGCGCCAGGCGTGCTGCTGCTGCAGCACATCCGCGCCGACGCCGCACTCGCCGATACACTGCAGCAGCTGGCGCGGGTCGAAGCGCCGGCCACGCTGCTGCGCCCCCATCTCGACCCGGCGATCGGCGTCGTGTCCCAACCGGAAAACGCCCGCCTGCCGGCCGACGGCGAAATCATCGTCGACCGGCGCGACGAGCGCGGCGCATTGCTGCACCGTTATTGGCTGCGTCTGCACGACGGTGCGCTGATCAAGCCACGCTTCGCGGACGGGCCGGTCGACGACATGACCCTCGCCGGCAGCCTGCCGCAGCCCGACGGCACCGAGGTGCTGTACTTCTTCAGCCCGCAACGCAAGGCGCTCTACCGTTGTCGGGACTTGCCGCCCAGCGGGGCTTTCGATGCCGAGCCGCTCGCCATCAACGGACTGGAGCAGGTCGCGCAGATCGGCGGCCAGCTTTATGTGCAGACCCGCGACGGGCGGGTCGCACAGCTCGGCGCACAGGGCATGCAGCAGGTCACCGCCCTGAGCGGCGCCTGGTTCGCCGCGCACCCGGACTGGTGGCGCGATGCAGCCGCCCTGCCCGGTCTGGGCGGCACGCTGTCGCTGCTGGATCTGAAACGGCCGGACGGCAGCATGCTGCCGGCCTGGCGCAGTGGCGGCAGGTTCGTCTTTGCCGCCCGGGCGCCGGCCACGGTCGAGCTGTTGGGCCTGGATGCGAATGGAGAACAAGCGTGGTTGCACGATCCGGCCAGCAGCGCGCTCTACCGCCAGCCGCTGGCCACCGCAGCGCAGAGCGCGGCGGCGTTCGACGCGCACGGGCGCTTGCACGATCCCGCCGCGCTGCCGTCGCTGGAGGCGGCGCCGACCGACGCCGTGCTCAGGCGCATCGGCGACACCATCAGTTGGCAAAGCAGCCACGGCGACCTGCCACCGGCCATCGCCGGCATCGACCAGCTGCTGCTCGCGCCGACGTCGAACAAGCCCCTCAGGATCGACGCCGCCGTCTGGATGCGTTACCAGGCCATCGACATCGATCCGCGGCATCTCGCCAGTGCGGCGGTATTGCCAATCGAGGTCGAGACCCCGCAAGCGCTCGCGCTGAGCGCAGAGCGCCTCGGCGACGATTTACGCTTGCTCGACCGCAACGACGGGCGGACGCTGGCCATGCGCGCGGCCTTCGCTGCCGGCGGCATGCGCATCAAGCTGCGGGTGATGCAGCCTGATGGCACCCTGCTGGCAGCGTTCCCGCCGCTGCGGCTGGAGGAAGATGAGGAGAGCGCGCTGCGCGCGCTGGCGCTTGATCCGTGGCCTTGAGCGCCATGACGGCAAAAAAACAGCCCAGCGGCAGATCTGCCGGCTGGGCTGTTTTCGGAAACCGTCCGGCGGCACGCTGTCGTGCAACCGTCGGTTCACTCCGCTTATTCGGCGGTTTTCAAGCCGAAGGAATCGGCCGTGTCGCGTGCTGCCTTGGATTCTTCTTCCAGCAGCGCCTTGATCGACAGGCGGATACGACCGCGGTCATCCATTTCGATCGCCTTGACGCGAACGACCTGGCCTTCCTTCAGGTAGTCGGACACATTCTTGATGCGCTCGTTGGCGATCTGCGAAATGTGCACCAGACCATCCTTGCCCGGCAGGATCGACACGATGGCGCCGACGTTGTTGTCGAGGATCTTCACCACCGTGCCTTCGTAGACCTTGCCCACTTCGACTTCGACGGTGATTTCCTCGATGCGCTTGCGAGCCGCATCGGCCCCTTCCTGGGTCACCGAGGCGATGGTGATGGTGCCATCTTCCTCGATGTTGATCTCGGTGCCGGTATCCTTGGTGATCGAACGGATGGTTTCACCGCCCTTGCCGATCACTTCACGGATCTTGTCCGGATTGATCTTCATGGTGAACAGGCGCGGTGCGTGCACCGACAGCTCCTGAACGCCGCCGACCGCGTCCTTCATCAGACCGAGGATATGCATGCGGCCTTCGCGCGCCTGGTCGAGCGCGACCTGCATGATCTCGCGGGTGATGCCCTGGATCTTGATATCCATCTGCAGCGCGGTCACGCCGCTGGCGGTACCGGCCACCTTGAAGTCCATGTCGCCAAGGTGATCTTCGTCGCCGAGGATGTCGGTCAGCACGGCGAAACGGTTACCTTCGAGGATCAGGCCCATGGCGATACCGGCGACATGCGCCTTCAGCGGCACACCGGCGGACAGCAGCGACAGGCAACCGCCGCAGACCGAAGCCATCGACGAAGAGCCGTTCGATTCGGTGATTTCCGACACGACACGCATCGAATAGCCGAATTCGCTTTCCGGCGGCAGTACGGCAACCAGCGCACGCTTGGCCAGACGACCGTGGCCGACTTCGCGACGCTTGGGCGGGCCCATGCGACCGGCTTCACCGGTGGCGTACGGCGGGAAGTTGTAATGCAGCATGAAGCGTTCGGTGTATTCACCGGCCAGCGCGTCGATGATCTGCTCATCCTGCTTGGTGCCGAGGGTGGTCACGACCATCGCCTGGGTTTCACCGCGGGTGAACAGCGCCGAACCGTGGGTACGCGGCAGCACATTGGTGTTGATCGAGATCGGGCGCACGGTGCGGGTGTCGCGACCGTCGATGCGCGCTTCGCCGGCCAGGATCTGGCCACGGACGATCTCGGCTTCCAGGCCCTTGAAGATGCTCTTGATCTCGTTGGCCTTGAGGGTGTCGGTCTCTTCGCTGATCAACGCGGCACTGACGGCAGCCCAGGCTTCGTCGATCGCCAGGGTGCGGGCCTGCTTCTGACGCAGGCGGAATGCGTCGGCCAGCTTGGCGCCGGCGATGTCGCGGATCTGCGCGGTGAGCGCTTCGTCACGCACCGGCGGCTGCCAGTTCCACAGAACCGGATTGACTTCGTCGGCAAAGGCGTTGATCGCGCTGATTGCGGTCTGCATCTGGTCATGGCCGAATACCACGGCGCCGAGCATGACGGCTTCCGGCAGTTCCTTGGCTTCGGATTCGACCATCAGCACGGCACGCTCGGTACCGGCGACAACCAGGTCGAGCTCGGATTCGGCCAGCTGGCTGCGGGTCGGGTTGAGCAGGTATTCGCCGTTGGCGTAACCAACGCGGACGGCGCCGATCGGGCCGGCGAACGGCAGGCCGGAGATGGCCAGCGCGGCGGACGCGCCGATCATGGCGGGCACGTCGGAATCGACTTCAGGATTGAGCGACAATACGGTCGCCACGACTTGCACGTCGTGGTAGAAGCCTTCCGGGAACAGCGGGCGGATCGGACGGTCGATCAGGCGGCTGGTCAGCACTTCTTTCTCGGATTGCTTGCCTTCGCGCTTGAAGAAGCCGCCCGGGATCTTGCCGGCGGCATAGGTGCGCTCGAGGTAATCGACGGTCAGCGGGAAGAAGTCCTGGCCCGGCTTGACCGACTTGGAACCGACCACGGTCACCATGACGACGGTTTCGTCGACCGAAACCAGCACCGCGCCGGAGGCCTGACGCGCAACTTCACCGGTTTCCAGCTTGTAGGTCTGATTGCCCAGCTGGAAGGTTTTCTCGATTTTCTTGAACACGGAAATTCCCTTTCTGTTTGGGCCGTGCGGGTTCCGAGGTGCAACGGGAACCCCTAGGAATAACGACCGGACGGCCGGTATTACTAGAGGCTCCCCCCGTTGCCGATTTCAATGACGAAACCGCGCGGCCGGATTGAGCGGGCCATAAGGCCGACAGAAAAAAGTCGCAGACTCGCTGCGACTTTTTTCCGGACTGCAATTACTTGCGCAGACCCAGTCGGGTAATCAGGGCGCGATAGGAATCGGCATCGGTACGCTTGAGATAGTCCAGCAAGCGACGACGACGGCTCACCATCTTCAACAGACCACGACGGCTGTGGTGATCCTTGGTGTTGGCCTTGAAGTGCGGGGTCAGATCGTTAATGCGGGCGGTCAACAGTGCAACCTGTACTTCGGTCGAACCGGTGTCGCCTTCCTTGTGTTGGTAATCCTTAACGATCGCGGCTTTTTGTTCAGCGGACATTGCCATTGCAATAAAACTCCAAAACGGATTGGGGCTTGCGCCCGACAAGCCAGGCGAGCATCGCGCCGCAACGGCGAACCGCGCGGGCGAAACCCATCCGGGCTTCGAACGGAAATCCGGCCGCAGCCGGATTCACTAGCGGCGGCTTACGCCGCCATCAGCCTGACCGGATACAGCAACGCGTCTTCACGCGCTTCGGCCAGACCAAGAAAGTTCCGGGAATCCTGTCGGTAAACCCGGAAACGCGACATTATCGCATGGTTTTCTTCCAAACGCACGGCCTGTCCATGACAAAACCGTTGCGCCTGCAGTTCCGGCAACTCGATGGCAGGCAGATGCCCCACCAGCACATCGGGGGGCAGCAACAAGGCATCGCGGCCGGGGCGATCGAGCGCTTCGAGCGCCTCGATGGTGTGCGCGTCGGAGATCGAAAAACCGGCGGTCGCGGTGCGGCGCAGACCGGTCAGATGCGCGCCGCTGCCGAGCCGTTCGCCGAGGTCTTCCGCCAGTGTGCGCACATAGGTGCCCTTGCTGCACACCACGTCGATCATCGCTTCCACGCCGTCAAAGGTCAGCAGATTCAGGGCATGAATGGTGATACGCCGCAGCTTGCGTTCGATTTCCACCCCTTCGCGCGCATATTCGTACAGCGCCTTGCCCTGATGCTTGAGTGCCGAATACATCGGCGGCAGCTGGTCGATCTCGCCCAGGAAGTGCTGCATCGCGTCCAGCAAGGCTGCCTGATCGAAGGCGATCGGCCGTTCGCGCACGATCTCGCCCTCGATATCGCCAGTGGTGGTGTTCTGACCGAAACGCACCGTGGCGCGATAGGCCTTGTCGGCATCGAGCAGGAAGGAAGAAAACTTGGTCGCCTCGCCGAAGCACACCGGCAACAGGCCGGTGGCCAGCGGGTCGAGCACGCCGGTATGGCCCGCCTTGGCTGCGCCATACAACCAGCGCGCCTTTTGCAGCGCGCCATTGCTGCTGATCGCATAAGGCTTGTCGAGCAGCAGCACACCGTCGACCCGACGTTTCTCGCGACGGAACTGATTCATTCCTCGTCGCTCTCCGCCGGTTTCTGGCGACTGCGGTCGGCTTCAGCCACCTCATCGATCAGGCGGCTCATGTGCACGCCGCGCTCGATCGATTCGTCGTAAACGAACAACAGCTGGGGCGTGGTGAAGATTTGCAGCCGCCGTCCCAGCTCGCCGCGCAGATAGCCGGCGGCGTGTTGCAAGGCTTCGGCGGTGGCTTCGCGCGTTTTCTCGTCCATTACCGTGTAATAGATCTTGGCTTGCGAATAATCGCGCGTCACTTCGACGCTGGTCAGCGTGATCCAGCCGGCCCGAGGATCCTTCAGGCCTTTTTGCAACAGTTCCGCCAGCTCGCGCTGGATCTGGTCCGCCACGCGCTCGGAGCGGGCGAAGCCGCGTTTGGCTTTGGGCATGTCAATTTCCTTGTTTCGCGTTCAATTCGTCATGACAAATTGAAAAGCCCGCCCGGCAATGCCGGACGGGCCGGAGCGAGGGACCGGGTGGCAGACGGAATCGGCCGGCCCGGCGCTCTTGCCCGCATTACAGCGTACGGGCGACCTCGACGATTTCGTAGGCCTCGAGGGTATCGCCTTCCTGGATGTCGTTGAAGTTCTTCAGCATCAGGCCGCATTCGTAGCCCTGCTTGACTTCCTTGACGTCGTCCTTGAAGCGGCGCAGCGAATCGAGTTCGCCGGTATGCACGACGACGTGATCGCGGATCACGCGCACCATGGCATGACGCTTGATCAGACCATCGGTCACCATGCAGCCGGCGATATTGCCGACCTTCGACACATTGATGACCTGGCGGATCTCGGCGGTACCCAGTACCTGCTCCTTCTTCTCCGGCGACAGCATGCCGGACAGCGCGGCTTTCACTTCATCCACCGCATCGTAAATGATGCTGTAGTAACGGATATCGACGCCTTCCGATTCGGCCAGCTTGCGAGCCGCGGCATCGGAACGGGTGTTGAAGCCGATGACGATCGCCTTGGACGCAATGGCCAGGTTGATGTCCGATTCGGAGATGCCGCCGACGCCGGAGTGCAGGATGTTGACGCGCACTTCGTCGGTGGACAGCTTCTGCAGGCTCTGCGCCAGCGCTTCGTACGAACCCTGCACGTCGGCCTTGATGATGAGCGACAGCGAGCTGACCTCGCCTTCGGCCATCTGGGCGAACATATTCTCCAGCTTGGCGGCCTGTTGCTTGGCGAGACGGACGTCGCGGAACTTGCCCTGACGGAACAGCGCGATTTCGCGCGCCTTCTTTTCGTCGGCCAGCACCATCGCGTCCTCACCGGCGGACGGCACGTCCGACAGGCCGAGAATTTCGACCGGAATCGACGGGCCGGCTTCATCAACATGCTGACCGTTTTCATCGATCATCGCCCGGATGCGGCCGAACGCCGTGCCGGCGAGCAGGATGTCGCCCTTCTTCAGCGTACCGGACTGCACCAGGAAGGTCGCCACAGAACCGCGGCCCTTGTCGAGACGGGCTTCGACGATCACACCCTTGGCCGGCGCATCCTTCGGCGCGGTCAGTTCGAGCACTTCGGCCTGCAGCAGGATGGCTTCGAGCAGCGTGTCGATATTGATACCCTGCTTGGCGGACACTTCGACGAACTGGGTATCGCCGCCCCAATCTTCAGGCACCACTTCCTGCGCCACCAGTTCCTGGCGGATGCGTTCGGGGTTGGCACCCTGCTTGTCGATCTTGTTCACCGCCACGACGATCGGCACGCCGGCCGCCTTCGCGTGGTGAATCGCTTCGATGGTTTGCGGCATCACGCCGTCGTCGGCAGCCACCACCAGCACCACGATGTCGGTCGACTTGGCGCCACGGGCACGCATGGCGGTAAACGCTTCGTGACCCGGGGTGTCGAGGAATGTGATCACGCCACGCGAAGTTTCGACATGGTAGGCACCGATATGCTGGGTAATGCCGCCGGCTTCGCCCGCAGCCACCTTGGCACGACGGATGTAGTCGAGCAGCGAGGTCTTGCCGTGGTCGACGTGGCCCATGACGGTCACGACCGGCGGACGCGGCAGACGTTCTGCCTCGACGGTGGAACCTTCGGTCACTTCGAGGAAGGCTTCCGGATCGTCAGCCTGGGCAGCCTTGCCGATATGGCCCATTTCTTCGACCACGATCAGCGCGGTGTCCTGATCAAGCACCTGGTTGATGGTCACCATCATGCCCATCTTCATCAGTACCTTGATCACTTCGGCCGCCTTCACCGCCATGCGGTGGGCCAGATCGGCGACGGAAATGGTTTCCGGTACCAGCACTTCATGCACGATCGGCTCGGTCGGCGCCTGGAACGCGTGCTGGCCATGATGCTTGTTGCGACCACCCTTCTTGGACTTCCAGTCGCTGTTGGCATCACCGCCGCGGACTTTCAGGCCACGGCCCTTGCCCTTGCTGTCATCCCAGCGGTCTTTCTTGCCGGCCGGACCCTTCTTGTCGCCGGCACGCGGAGCTGCGCCCGGATTCGCACCCGGAGCGGCAGACGGGGCCGCACCATTGCGCGGCGCCGGGGCGCCGCTGCGCGCCGGGTTGGCCGGACGATTGGGCTGGCCGCTGCGCGGACCATTGTTGTTCTGACCCGGCTGGGCCGGGCGGGCCGGGCGCGGCGCATCGCCGCGGCGTTCGGCCGGTGCGGGAGCTGCAGCCGGAGCCGCCGGGCGGGCGGCTTGCTGTGCAGCCTGACGCGCGGCGGCCTGACGGCGCTCCTCGCGCTCGATCTTTTCACGCATCAGCGCGGCCTGGCGCTCGCGGAATTCGGCCTGACGCTTTTCCTCGGCCTCGCGCGCAGCGATTTCTTCGGGCGACAGGATGTTCACCGGAGTCTGGCGCGCGGCGCGCGGCGACTCGACCGGGGCCGGCTTCTCGGCGACCGGCGCCTTGACGGCTTCGACCGGGGTCGGTTTCTTCTCGACAGCTGCAGGCGCCGGCTTTTCAGGCTCAGGCGCCGGCTTCGCTTCCGGCTTGGCAACTTCCGGCACGGCGGGCTTTTCGACAGCAGGCGCAACCGGTTCCGGCCGGGCTTCGACCGGCTCCACAGCCTCGGCCGCAGGCGCGGCAGCCGGCGCAACGGCGGCTTGCACTGCCGGGGCAACAGCTTCTTCCGGACGGACCACCACGCGCTTCTTGCGCGTCTCCACCTTCACGGTACCGCCAGCGGTACGGATCTCGCTGGTCTGCTTGCGCGTGACGGTGATACGGCTTTCATCGCGAACACCGTGGGAGCGCTTCAGGTAATCCAGCAACTGCGTCTTGTCCTGCTCCGAGAGAGAGGCTTCCAGCGAACGCTCGCCGACACCCGCGGCACGCAGCTGCTCGAGCAGGCGTTCCGGCGTCAGGCCGAGTTCACTGGCAAATTGTCTTACATTCGTCAATACCATGCGTTTTCCCAAATTCCGTCGGTTGCTAACTGAAGCCCTTCACACTTACTCGAACCAGTGTTCACGCGCCTTCATGATGATCGCGCGGGCGGCCTCAGCCTCCATGCCAGTCATGTCTACGAGATCATCCACGGCAAGGTCAGCGAGATCGTCGCGGGTGTTCACTCCGTTATCGGTCAGTTTCTGCAGGTGTTCGGCGCTCAGGCCTTCGAAATCCTGCAGACTCTCCTGACCGGACTCCGCCTTCTCTTCCGAGGCAATTGCCTGGGTCAGCAGAGCGTCACGGGCACGGCTTCTGAGATCGTTGACCAGCGTTTCATCAAAGCCTTCGATCTCGAGCATTTCTGCGATTGGCACGTAGGCCACTTCCTCAAGGGTGGCGAACCCTTCCTGCACCAGGACCATGGCGGTCGCTTCGTCAATGCTGAGGTTCTGCATGAAGAGATCGCGCAGCGCGGCATCTTCTTCCAGATGCTTTTCCTCGGCCTCGGCCACAGTCATGATATTCAGATACCAGCCGGTCAGCTCGGCAGCAAGGCGCACGTTCTGCCCGTTGCGGCCGATGGCAAGTGCCAGCTGGTCTTCTTCGACCACCACGTCCATGGCGTGGTTGTCTTCGTCGATCAGAATGCGATTGACTTCGGCAGGCGACAGCGCGTTGATCACGAACTGCGCCGGCTCCGGCGCCCACAGCACGATGTCGACCCGTTCGCCGGCCAGTTCCTGGGTCACCGACTGCACACGCGAGCCCCGCATGCCGATGCAGGTGCCTTGCGGATCGAGGCGCGGCTCGTTGGACTTGACGGCGATCTTGGCGCGCATGCCCGGGTCGCGGGCGGCCTCCTTGATTTCCAGCTGACCTTCTTCGATTTCGGGCACTTCGAGCTCGAACAGCTTGATCAGGAATTCACGCGAAGTCCGCGACAGCACGAGCTGCGGACCGCGACCGAGACGGTCGATGCGCATCAGGTAAGCCTTGACGCGATCGCCGACCCGCAGGTTTTCCTTCGGGATCATCTGTTCGCGCGGCAGAATGGCTTCCAGCTTGCCGCACTCGATGATGGCATTGCCGCGCTCGATGCGCTTGACGGTGCCGCTCACCAGATGCTCGCGTCGCTGCAGGAAATCGTTGAGCAGCTGTTCACGCTCCGCGTCGCGGATCTTCTGCAGGATCACCTGCTTGGCGGTCTGCGCGCCAACACGACCAAATTCGACCGCCTCCATCGGTTCTTCGATCACCGCGCCGAGCTCCAGCTTCGGGTCGCGCTCTTGCGCATCGCTCAGGGCGATTTCGCGGCTATCAGATTCGAGCAGATCGTCTTCCACCACCGTCCAGCGGCGGAACGATTGATACAGACCGGTCACGCGGTCGATTTCGACGCGAACATCAAGTTCGTCGTCCGCGATTTTTTTCTTGGTCGCCGAAGCGAGCGCCGATTCGAGCGCCGAAAATACCACATCCTTGCTGACATTTTTTTCGCTCGCCAACGCGTCAACCAGCAACAAAATCTCGCGACTCATGCAATCCTCCGGAATTCTTGTCTTGTGCGTCGTGGGTCATGCCGCCCAGTAATCAAAACTCAGGCTCAAGCCTGGCCTTGTCGATGTTGGCGAACGGAATTTCCACCATCCGGCCTTCGACTTCCAGCTGCACGGATCCATCCGCGAAGCCGACCAGTCGGCCGAGAAATTTCTTCTGCTGCTCGATCGGCATCCGCGTCTTGATCCGCGCCAGCTGGCCGGCAAAACGCACGAAATCTTCCTCTTTCTTCAGCGGCCGATCGAGGCCGGGCGACGAGACTTCGAGCCGTTCATAGTCGACATTCTCGACCATGAAGAGCCGGGTCAGGTGATTACTGACCGTGACGCAGTCTTCGACGCTGATGCCCTCGGGCTTATCGATGAAGACGCGCAAGCCGCCGCCGGGAGCGAGTTCGAAATCTACCAATTCGTAGCCGAGACCCGGCAACGTGCTTTCAAGCAGCACACGTACATCCATTGCGTTTCCCACAAATAAAAAATGGGCGAAACGCCCATCCCTAAACGACGAGATTGTAACCTATTCCATTCAAAAAGAAAACCGAGTCCCAAGGGCCGATTCTGCCCGTGCGGGCCAGCGCTTTGACGACCCATGGCCTCTTCTGTAAATTAACGGCGCAAATGTCATAATTATACCCATAACGATAAAACTTAAACCATATGAGACGACGCCCGAACAGCCAGTAAAGAAAAGCAACGGCGCATACGCTCAAGCACGACGGAGAAGCCTTAACGATGGAAAAGATCTGGTTGAAAAATTATCAGGCAGGGGTGAACCACGAAATCGACATTAATCAGTTCAAGTCGATCGTGGAAGTGTTCGAGAAGAGCGTAGCGCGCTACAAGGACCGCCCGGCCATGGCCAATATGGACAAGACCCTCAGCTACGCCGAGCTCGACCGGCTCAGCAGCGCGTTCGCGTCCTATCTGCAACACGAGCTGAAACTCGCCAAGGGATCGCGCATCGCGATCATGATGCCCAACCTGCTGCAATATCCGATCAGCGTATTCGGCGCCTTGCGCGCCGGACTGACGGTGGTCAACGTCAATCCGCTCTATACGCCGCGCGAACTGGAACACCAACTCAAGGACGCCGGCGCGGAGACGATCGTCATTCTGGAGAACTTCGCCAATGTACTGGAAGAGGTTCTGCCGCGCACCACCAGCGTCAAGCATGTGATCGTCACCGGTGTCGGCGACCTGCTCGGCTTCCCGCGCGGGCCGCTGATCAACTTCGCCGTGCGCAAGATCAAGAAGATGGTGCCGGCCTGGCAGATCGCCGGCCATATCCGCTTCAACGACGTCCTCGCCCAAGGCCGCCGCCGGCCGCTCGACCCGGTCGACATCGGCCACGATGACATCGCATTCCTGCAATACACCGGCGGCACCACCGGCGTGTCGAAGGGTGCGATGCTCCTGCACCGCAACATCGTCGCCAACATGCTGCAGGCGCGCGAATGGATCAAACCGGTGGTGCGCGACGGCCAGGAAGTCATCATCACCGCCCTGCCGCTCTATCACATCTTCTCGCTCACCGCGAACCTGATGATCTTCACCGAAATCGGCGCGCTCAACATCCTGATCACCAATCCGCGCGACATCCCCGGCTTCATCAAGGAAATCAAGAAGTACAAGGTGACGGCGATGACCGGCGTCAACACGCTCTTCAATGCGCTGCTGCATCACCCCGACTTCGCCACGGTCGACTTTTCCACCTGGCGGCTGTCGCTCGGCGGCGGCATGGCGGTGCAAAAGGCGGTCGCAGAGCGCTGGAAGCAGGTCACCGGCGTCACGCTGGCCGAAGCCTACGGCCTGACCGAGACCTCGCCGGCCGCCTGCATCAACCCGCTCGACATGCCGGCCTACAACGGCACGATCGGCCTGCCGGTGCCGTCGACCGAAATCCAGATCCGCGACAGCGAGGGCAAGGAAGTGGCATACGGCGAATCGGGCGAGCTGTGCATCCGCGGTCCGCAGGTGATGAAGGGCTACTGGAACCGGCCGGACGAAACCGCCAGGGCCATCGACCAGGACGGCTTCCTCGCCACCGGCGACATGGCGATGATGACGCCCGAAGGCTACGTCAAGCTGGTCGACCGCAAGAAGGACATGATTCTGGTCTCGGGCTTCAACGTCTATCCGAACGAAATCGAAGACGTGGTGGCCGCGATGCCGGGCGTACTCGAAGTGGCCTGCATCGGCGTGCCCGACGAACGCTCAGGCGAAGCGGTGAAGATCTTCGTGGTGCGCAAGGATCCGCAACTGACCGAGCAGGACCTGATCCAGTACTGCCGGCACAATCTGACCGGCTACAAGGTGCCGCACCACATCGAGTTCCGCGAAGAACTGCCGAAAACCAACGTCGGCAAGATCCTGCGCCGCGCGCTGCGCGACCAGGAGCTGGGCAGCAAGGCCGCTGCCTGACTTTTCCCGGCCGGCATGGCGTCAGCCATGCCGGCGCGGTGTTACACTGCATTTTTTTTGCCAACTACCCCCTCGTGACAGCACCATGACCACCGTTTTCGGCATTCCCAATTGCTCGAGCGTGAAAAAGGCGCGCCTGTGGCTAGCCGCTCAGCACATCGACTACACCTTTCATGACTTCAAGAAACTCGCCATCGACGCCGACAGCCTGCAGCGCTGGATAGCCGCCGCCGGGCTCGAGCGGGTACTCAACCGCAAGGGAACCACCTGGCGCGGGCTCGATGCCGGCACGCAGGCCGGTGCGGCCAGCGTCGACGGCGCCGTGGCGCTGATGATGCGACATCCTTCTTTGATCAAGCGTCCGGTGATCGAGCATGCCGGGCAGATCCTGCTAGGATTCGACGAAGAACACTACAAGAAGGTATTCGGCCGATGAGCGACACACGTGAATTGACCTGTGAGCTGATCCGCCGTGCGTCGAACACCCCGGACGACGCCGGCTGTCAGGAAGTGCTGATCGCGCGCCTTGCAGCGCTCGGTTTCACCATCGAACGGCGGCCGTTCGGCGACGTACGGAATTTCTGGGCGCGCCGTGGTGCCGGCGGGCCGCTGGTCTGCTTCGCCGGCCACACCGACGTCGTGCCGCCAGGCCCGGAAAGCGGCTGGGACAGCCCGCCGTTCGTGCCGACCGAACGCGACGGCTATCTGTACGGCCGCGGCGCCGCCGACATGAAAACCTCGCTCGCCGCCTTCGTCTGCGCCGCCGAAGCCTTTGTCGCCGCGCACCCGGATGCAAACGGCTCGATCGCGCTGTTGATCACCTCCGACGAAGAAGGCGATGCGATCGACGGCACGGTACGGGTGGTCGATCTGCTCGCCGCGCGCGGCGAACGCATCGACTACTGCATCGTCGGCGAGCCGACCTCGGCCGACCGTCTTGGCGACACCATCAAGAACGGCCGGCGCGGCTCCCTGTCCGGCAAGCTGACCGTCAAGGGCCTGCAAGGCCATATCGCCTACCCGCACCTGGCGAAAAACCCGGTGCACCTGCTCGCGCCAGCGCTCACCGAGCTCGCTGCGCGCGAATGGGACCAAGGCAACGCCCACTTTCCGCCGACCTCCTGGCAGGTGTCCAATCTGCACGCCGGCACCGGCGCCGGCAATATCATTCCCGGCACGGTCGAAGTACGCTTCAACTTCCGTTTCTCGACCGAGCACAGCGCCGAATCGCTGCAACGCGAAGTGCATGCCCTGCTCGACCGCCACGGACTCGAATACGAACTCGAGTGGACCCTGTCCGGCAACCCCTTCCTGACCGAACCGGGCCGGCTGACGCAAGCCCTCGGCGCCGCCATCGGCGAGGTCTGCGATGTCGCCCCCGAATTGTCGACCAGCGGCGGCACCTCGGACGGCCGCTTCATCAAGCACATTGCCCGCGAATTGGTCGAATTCGGTCCGGTCAACGCAACAATTCACAAGCTAAACGAGTGTGTTGCGCTGGAAGATGTCGATCTTTTGACCGAGATCTACCGGAAGACACTGGAAAATCTGCTGCTTTAGGTTATCCTAGCCGCGGCCGCCTGACTTCTGGCGGCCGTTTCCGATAGACAAGAAGGCCCGCATGGAACTCGAAATCAGCAAAATCTTCATGGCGTTGCTGGTGCTGATCAACCCGCTCAGTGCCATCCCGATCTTTATCAGCCTCACGCCGCACAGCAGCCAGGCCGAGCGCAAAAAGATCGCCAAGCTGACTTCGCTCACCATCGCCATCGTGGTCTGTCTGTTTGCGCTCGTCGGCGAAGGCCTGCTGAGCTTTCTCGGCATCAGCATCGGCTCCTTCCAGGTGGCCGGCGGCCTGTTGGTGCTGATGATCGCGCTGGCGATGATGAACGCCCAGCCGACGCCGACCAAGACCACCGACGAAGAGCGCAGCGAAGCCGAATCGAAAGCCAATATCGCCGTGGTGCCGCTGGCCATTCCGCTGATGTCGGGCCCGGGCGCCATCTCCACCGTCATCATCTATGCCACCACCGCTCACTCGTGGGTCGACGTCGCCAAGATCGTCGTCAGCGGCCTGCTGGTCGCCGTGGTCTGCTACGCGGCCTTGACGATGGCCACACCGATCAGCCGCGTGCTCGGCAAGACCGGCATCAACATCGTCAACCGCGTCATGGGCATGCTGCTCGCCGCGCTGTCGGTTGAAATCATGGTCGACGGGCTGTTCCGCCTGTTCCCGCACCTGGCCAAATAAACCCTCCGGCCGCGCTCGCGGCCGGCCTCCTTTTTGCCCTGACTCGCCCGGCGCCGCTACTGGCGGGAAGTACCGTTGCCGCCCGACGTCGTTCGACCAAGACTGACTGCACAGGCAAGCGACGCCATGAGCGCCGCACCGCTATTGCAACCTTCACCATGGACGACACCATGAACCACCTTACCGCTGCCGCCGGCGCGCGGCGCGCACTACCGCTGTTATTGCTGCTGGCCCTGGCCGGGCACGCCCAGGCGACACCTGCGGACACGGGCACACCGAGCGCCGCCGCCGTACAGGCCAGCCAGCGCGAACTGGCCCAGATCACGCTGGCCATTGCCGAAAGCGGTGCAGGCTGGAACCCCCGCCTCTCACCGGTCTCCACCCTGTCGCTCGATCAGAAACGTCGCCTCGCCGGCGTGCCGGCCGGCACGCGCGGCCAGCCGCCATACATCAACCCGCGCTACAGTTCGACCGGCAGCGGCACACTGCCGGCCAGCCTAGACTGGCGCAATGTCAACGGCCACAACTACGTCAGCGCCGTCAAGAATCAGGGCATGTGCGGCAGTTGCTGGGCATTCGCCGTCACCGCCGGGCTCGAATCGCGCGCACTGATCGCCAACGCGGCGCCGGGCGGCAACCTCGACCTGTCCGAGCAGATGGTGCTGTCGTGCAGCGGCGCCGGCACTTGCGACGGCGGCTGGCCGGACCTCGCCAACAAATACCTGGTCGCCAGCGGCAGCCCGCAAGAAGGGTTCTTCCCCTACAGCGCCAGCGACGCGGCCTGCAGCCTGGCGAAGAAAGGCTGGCAGAACGACAGCTTCCGCATCGCCAACTGGCAATATGTGGTGCAAAACGCCAAGCCCGACGTCGACACGATCAAGAACGCGCTGCTCGCCAGCGGCCCCTTGGTCACCACCATGCAGGTCTATGACGATTTCTATTACTACGGCAGCGGCGTCTACAAACATGTCAGCGGCGACTATGTCGGCGGCCACGCCATCCTGATCGTCGGCTGGGACGATGCCGCGCAGGCCTTCATCGTCAAAAACAGCTGGGACACCACCTGGGGCGAAAACGGCTTCTTCCGTATCGCCTACAGCGAATTGGGCGGCGATACCCAGTTCGCCAATCAGATGACGCTGGCCGACGGGGACAGTATCGCCCCCAAGCTGCGCTGCGATTACACCCTCTCCCCGACCCGCAGCGACATCCCGGCGCCCGGCGGCAGCGGCACGCTGGACATCAAGACCGGCGCGCAATGCGCCTGGAGCGTGCCAAACCCGGCTGCATGGCTGAGCTGGACCTCGCCCACCAGCGGCATCGGTTCCGGCAAGGTGAGCTACACGGTCGCCGCCAATGAAACTGCCGCCGCGCGCAGTCTGACCGTGCCGCTCGGCAGCGCCAGCTGGCAATTGACCCAGGATGCCGGCGCGACGGCGCCACCGACCGTAGCACCGGTGCCGATTGCCCCGCAGGGCACGCATGCGGCAGCGACCGCCACCTTCAGCTGGCGGCCGATACCGGCGGCAGAGTCCTACTTCCTGCTGGTGCGTCTGCCGGACGGCACGGCGGCGGTGCAGCGCAACGATGTATCGGCGCTCAGCCTCGGCTGCGCCCGGGCCGACAGCAACAGCCTGTGCACGCTGCCGGGCGTCGCGCTGAGCGCGGGCAAGAACTACCAGTGGTTTGTGCTGGGAGCAAATAGCAAGGGTTACGGCCCATGGAGCGAGCCGGTGGCGTTCAGCACCGCCGCACAGCCTTAAGCCGGCGGGCGGGTGAAGCGGGTTGCGCCACCCCCTCCGGCGCCCCCGTTTTGCCCGACCCGCGGCGCTTGCGGCCTGGGTCGCAGCGCCGAACTGCAGACGGCCGACCGGATTTTGCCGGTCGGCCGTCGGCCATTGGCTGGCGGATGTGTCAGATCAGGGTGCGGGCTTGTTTTTCCGAGTGTTTTGGCGACATTTTCTGATTCTGTTTGCCGTCGGCGTTTCCAGCTTGTCTTGGTATGGTGGTGCAGTTTAGGGTGTGGGCCATGTGATCGTCTTGATCGCTGAAGGCGCGGGCCGGAGGTGCGGGAACACCGCCGGCCCGCTAACCAGACCAACTCAACACAGGAGTTAGCCATGGCTAAGCCCAATGGTAGTGCCACCGGCACGTCCGCAGCAATTTCCCCTTATTCTCAACAGCAGTTGTTCGCACTGTTATCCACCCTGATGGCGCCGCGTGATGCGGCGCAGCCCGATGGCCTGTGCCAGTTGATCGTCGACGGCAGTCTGCCGTGGACGGCGCTGCCGCGGGTCGACGGCGCTTCGTGGTGCTATCTGTCCCGGCCTGCCGTGGCGCAGCAGTACGGCAACTGCCTGTTGTTGCATTCAGCATGAGGGGAGTCAACCGGAGGACGAGGGCCGCAAGGCCCTCGTCTGTTGACAAAGTCTGCGGTGGAGGCGGTTTGGGGCCGTCGGCCGACGCCTTGCGCAGCGTGAAGGCGGGCACGGCTGCCACCTCCTCCCCGCCACGGCCCGCCGATCCAATGCGTGATGCCAGTTTGCTTGTCATCAGCCTGTGACGGGGGCCGCAGCATCCGGTCGCTCAATCGACGCGATCGTTTTTGCGCAGCGAACCATTCGTCGGCACGCTCACTTCGCGCTGTGTCGGCGGCGTCTCCCACTGCACCCGCCCTTTGCCGTCCTTGCTGTAATAGATGTAGCGCAAGCCGCGATGGCCGGGCAGCAGCAGCCGGCGGCGCCAGTAACCGTCGGCATCGGCCAGCAGCGGCAGGCCGAAGGCGGGATTCCAGTGCCCGAGGGCGGCCTGGTTGCCGGTGATATACCAGCGCCGGTCGCCAGCCTGCGGCGCGTCCACACGTACATCCAGCACCGACTGACCGGCCGCCGGCGCCGGCGTGCAGGTCTGGTAGCGGCGGCAGACCACCTCGGGCAGGTCGGCGATGCGTCCCAGGCGGATCGAGGCAAGCAGGCTGATGTATTCACCCATTGCCCAGTTGAGCGGCGCGATCGAGCGCGTCGGTGTGCCGGCCGTGGCGCCGGGCGGCAGCGCGACCTGCCAGTCGCCCGGCTGCACGGTGCCATGCGGCCAGACCTGCTCGGGCAGGAAACCTTCCGGCGTGGCGAACTGGCGCAAGGCCTGCAGATAGGGTTCACCGCTCGCGCCGCGCCCGCTTTGCGCGATATCGAGCATGCCGCGCTCGGCGGTGAGGATAGGCCACAGCCGGCCGCGGCCGCTGCCGCTGCCGTCGTAATCGCGCCCGTCGTTATGCTCGCCATAGCCGTCGTAGTTGTAACGGAACCAGGCATTGCGCGGCAACGCCACCGGATTCGCCAGCGGCAGCGACTGGCCGAGCACCTGGTCGAACACCGCGAGAGTGCTGCGGATGGCAGGGTCGTCGGCGCGCTTGATACCCAGGCGCACCAGCTCCATGAAGCCGCTGTCGATCACCGTGCGCGCATCGCGCTGCCCGCCGCCGTTGGCGATGGTCAGCGTCTGCGCGTTGTCGGGACCGAGCTGTGGCGCGCGATTGGCGTCGGCGGCGGACGGATTGATGCGCAGATAATAGCGGCCATTGCCCAGTGTGCCGCGAGTGGTGAAGGTCCAGTTGTCGAGCGCATGCCACCAACTGTCGGCGCGCTCGAGATAGCGTGCGGCACTGTCCTGGTCGCCGATCTGATTCGCCATCTCGGCGGCGGCGACCAGGCCGGCGATCTCGGCGGCGAGCGTGGACGGCGAATAGCCGCCGTTTTCCTCCCAACGCTCCTGCATGGTGCGCGGTCCGGTGGCGGCGACATAGTCGGCGCTCTGGCGGATGCGCGGCCACAGCGGCGTGTAGATGCCGGGGCCAAGCCGCCAGGCGAGCAGGAGCGGCATCGCCTGTTCGTCCATCTGCGTGCCGGGCCAATAGGCGCGGCCGGAAACCCAGGCGTTCTGCGGGAAGCGGCCGATGCGGCTGAAGCCGCCAGGGCAACCGGCTGCATCATTTTCCGAACGGCCGCAATCGGACTGCTGCTGCAGGGTTTCAAACAGGAAGCGCACCACACGGCGCGGCGTTTCGCGGTCGCCGGCGGTATAGAGCGCATTGGCGAACTTGAACAGATCGCGCGGCCAGACGAGGTGATAACCGCCGGCATTGTCCTCCCCCTGGCTTTCCCCCCATGGCGTGCCGAGTCCGGCCACCATCGCGCCGCTGTCCTTGTCGAACGCGCTCTTGAGCGTCATTGCCGCCAGATAGTAGCGCGCGTCGGCCAGACCGCCCTGGTTGGACAGGCCGGCGGCATAGTTCCACCAGCCGCTGTCATAGCGCGCCTGCTGAGCGGCAAGGTTGTCGCCCAGCGTCGCCTGCAGGGTGCCGAGCGCCTCATCCTGACTGCGGCCAAAGGCCAGCACCAGGTCGAAGCTGACCTCGCTGGCATCGCCGGCGCCCAGGTCGATCAGTCCCATCTGCGCCACATTGCCGCGAGCAGCGGCGTCGAAGGTCCAATCCATGCGCCGGTCGGCCGTGCCGCCGAGCAGATCGGTCCAGCCGTCGCTGCTGCCGACATAGCCGCTCGACACCATGCGCCGCCCGCCCGCGCTTTGCCACGGCAGGCTGGTCGCCAGCGCGGCGAAACTCTGCCGCCCCGCGGAGACCAGCGCCGTGCCGCGGCCAAAGGCAACGCTGCGTGCGCTGTTGTCGCTCGCCCGGTTGTCGAGTGCCGGTTTGAACAGCAGGTAGAGTTTGAAGTCGCGCAGCCTTTTGCCGCCCAAGGCCCGAAAGGTCACGCGTTCGATCAGCGCGTGGCGCTCCGGCGCGGTGAAGATGAGCTTGTCGATGCGCCATTGGTGTTCGTGGCTGCTGGTCGCCACGTTCCAGCTCATGGTGCGCGGTCCGCTCTGCTTGGCCAGGTAAACCTGGCGCTTTTCTTCATCGACGAAGCGGCCTGCGCCATCGGCGACCAGAAACTGCAGATCGACGGTTTGCGGACTGTCGACCGACGGATAGAAGACTTCGGACAAGATGCCGCGGTGGCCGGTGAAATAGACCCGCGACGCGCCGTCCACCGCCGTGCCGAGGAAGGACTTGACAGCCGGCGCATGCCGGGCCGGCATGCCCGGTGCGCCGAACGCATCGACAGCGGCGGCGGGCAATGACGCCATTGCCGCTGTCAGCAATGGGACAAGGTGTCGAACCATCATACAGAACCTCCTGATTAAGATCAGAGAAGCTCTGCAGTTTCCTAGTCAGCCAGCCGGCACTCAATCAGCCACATCACCAGTTACAGGCAGAAAATGGCTAAACCGCCACTGCAAACTGACAAGATTGCAAATGAAAACGCCCGGTGACGGGCGCAAGGGAGGAAGGGTCAGGCGTCGCGCCGTTCGTACAGCGCCTGCGCCAGCGTACCGGGATCGACATGCTCGAGCTCGCCGCCGACCGGCATGCCGCGCGCGATGCGCGACACCTTGATGCCGCGCTGCTTGAGCAGCTCGCCGATCATGTGCGCGGTCACCTCGCCTTCGGCGGTGAAGTTGGTGGCGAGAATCACCTCATCGACCACGCCGTCCTGGGCACGCAACAGCAGTTTGTCCAGATTGGCTTCGCGCGGCCCGAGCCCCTCGAGCGGCGAGATACGCCCCATCAGCACGAAATACAGCCCGTCGTAGCAGCGCGCCTGTTCGAGCATCAGCAGATCGGCCGGCATTTCGACCACGCACAGCTGGTTCTGCTTGCGGCTCTCGTCGGCGCACAGATTGCACAGCGGCGTTTCGCTCAGCGTATTGCAGCGTTCGCAGTGCACGAGACTGGACAGGGCACGGTCGAGCGCGCGCGCCAGCCGCTCCGCCCCCGCCTGCTCGCGCTGCAGCAGGTGGAAGGCCATGCGCTGCGCCGACTTGGGGCCGACGCCGGGCAGGACCTTCAACGCCGCGATCAGCTGGTCGAGCGAGGGCGGATTCTTCATCAGAACGGGAACTTCATACCGGCCGGCAAGTTGAGACCGGCGGTAAAGCCGGCCATCCGTTCCTGGCTGGTCGCTTCGACCTTGCGCACGGCGTCGTTGAACGCGGCGGCGATCAGGTCTTCGAGCATTTCCTTGTCGTCGGCCGCATCAGCCAGCAGGCTGTCGTCGAGCATCACGCGCTTGACGTCGTGCGAGCAGGTCATCACCACCTTGACCATGCCGGCGCCGGACTGGCCTTCGACTTCGACGCGGGCCAGCTCTTCCTGGGCCTTCTTCATGTTTTCCTGCATTTGCTGTGCCTGCTTCATCAAGCCGGCCATACCGCCTTTTCCGAACATCGTTTACGACTCCTGAATGGGTTGAATGGTATCCGTGAGCAGGGTTGCATCGAAATCCTGCACGAACTGCTTGACCACGGTATCGTTTTCCAATGCATCGCGCGCCGCGGCCAACTGCACTTCGCGGTCGCGCGCGTCCTTCATGGCCGGCGTTTCCAGACCGAGATCTTCGACGCAGACCGCAACGGTCAGCGCGTCGCCGAAACGGTCATGCAACACCGCCTTGAGTTTTTCCTGATAATCGCGTCCAGCCAGATGACGGAAGCTGTCCGGCACCGCCAGCTGCAGATGGCCGCCATCGTAGCCCTTGAGCACGGCGTTTTGCGCCAGCATGCGCGCCGCCCCCATGCGCGGACCGAGTTCGGCGACCAGCGCCATCCAGTCGCCGTCGAACGTCGCCGGCTGCGTGTCCGCCGGCGGCGGGACTTCATCGGCGCCGGCCGGCGCGGCAAATGCAGCCGGCCCCGGCAACTCGGCAGGCTCGTCTTCATCCCACGGCGGCAGATCCTCGGCAGCGGGCGGGCGCGACACCGCCGCGGCGCGCGGCGCAACGGGCGCCGGCACCGGAGGCACCGGAGGCGGCGTAGGCGGGGCAGCGGCGGCGGGCTGTTCCGCCGCCGCAGGCTCGGGCTCTTCCTCTGGCGCCGGCGCCTCACTCTGGCTGGCCGCCGGCGCGGCACTGCGCGGCGAACGGCCGGAGGACAGCTGGGCAAGAATGTCACGCGCAGCGCTGACGCCGCCCTGGCCGACGCCCGCCGCCGGCCGGGCTTCAACGGCAGCCGCCCGCGGCTGCGGCCGCTCGGCGACCGGCGCCGCGATTTCGGCCGCGTTATGCGGGTGGAAGGCCAGCATGCGCAGCAGCGTCATCGAGAAGCCGGCCAGCTCATCCGGAGCCAGCGCGAGATCGCGCCGGCCATGCAGCGCGATCTGGTAATAGAGTTGCACGTCTTCAGGCGCGATCCGTCCGGCCAGCGCCGCGAGGACATCGCGCTCCGGTTCGTCGTCGGCGATGGCGGCGGGCACGGTCTGCATCAGCGCGACCTGGTGCCACAGCAGGGCCATTTCGGCCAGCGCCCCATCGAAACCGATGCTGCGTTCGGCCAGCTGGCCGGCCTCGCGCATCAGCCTCGGTCCGTCGCCGTCGGCCAGCGCCTCGGCGAGCGAGAACAGATAACGACGGTCGACGGCGCCGAGCATGGCGCGCACGCCCTCTTCGCGCACCTCGCCCACGCCGTAGGCGATCGCCTGGTCGAGCAGCGACAGCGCATCGCGCATCGAACCCGAAGCGGCGCGGCCGAGCAGCGCCAGCGCCGAGCTGTCGTAGGCGACCGCCTCCTTGTCGAGCACCACCGCCAGATGACCGGAAATCTGCTGCGGCGTCATGTTGCGCAGATTGAACTGCAGGCAGCGCGACAGCACCGTCACCGGCACTTTTTGCGGGTCGGTGGTCGCGAGAATGAACTTCACATGCGCAGGCGGTTCTTCAAGCGTCTTGAGCATGGCGTTGAAGGCACTTTTCGACAGCATGTGCACTTCGTCGATGATGTACACCTTGTAGCGGCCGATGCTCGGCGCGTACTGGGCGTTTTCCAGCACCTCGCGGATATTGTCGATGCCGGTGTTGGAAGCAGCGTCGATTTCCAGCAGGTCGACGAAGCGGCCGGCATCGATCTGCCGGCAGGCGGCGCATTCGCCACAGGGTTCGGCGCCAACACCGGTTTCGCAGTTGAGGCTCTTGGCCAGAATGCGGGCGATCGTGGTCTTGCCCACGCCGCGCGTGCCGGTCAGCAGGTAGGCGTGATGCAGCCTGGCGTCGGTCAGCGCGTTGGACAGTGCGCGCACCACATGCTCCTGGCCGACCAGGTCGGCGAATCGCTTGGGGCGCCACTTGCGCGCGAGTACTTGATAGGTCATGGAGGCGGATTCTAATGGCAATTGCGTCGCATGGCGAAAACTTTTATGGCAGCGTCCGGTTCGCCTGGCCGGCGAAGTTTGCGGCCACGTAGCGCGACTTGATTTCGCGCGCGATTTCCTGTGCCACCTTGGCGTACAGCGTGCTCTTGTTATAGCGGGTGATCGTGTAGAAATTGTTCAGGCCGAGCCAGTATTCGGTCACTCCTGGCGACACTTCCAGCGGCACCAGCACGACGCGTGCGTTGGCCGGCAGCGGCACCTGCGGCAACACGCCCATTTCGGCCATCTGCCCGGCCGTATAGTGCAGGTTGAATTTGTCGGCCACCAACGCATCGACATTGGCGCCCGGCTGCACCACGGCAGGCACGACGATGTCGTCGCCGTGCACCCAGCCCTGCTGGTGGAAATAGTTGGCCACGCTGCCGATGGCATCGTCGGCATTGTTCCAGATGTCGCGATGGCCGGAGCCGTCAAAGTCGACCGCCCACTTGCGGAAGCTCGACGGCATGAATTGCGGAATCCCCATCGCGCCGGCATAGGAGCCCTTGAGCGTCATCGGGTCGAGCCGTTCCTCGTGCGCCAGCAGCAACAGTTCGGTGAGCTCGTTGCGGAAATACTCGGCGCGGCGCGGATAGTTGAAGCCGATGGTCGACAGCGCATCCACGGCGCGGAAGCTGCCAGTGTTGCGGCCATAGTGGGTTTCGATGCCGAGAATCGCCACGATCAGCTCAGGCTCCACACCGTAGACCTGTTCGGCGCGGGCGAGCGCGGCGGCATGTTCGCGCCAGAAGGTCACGCCGTCGTTGAGCAGCCGTTCGTTGAAGAAACTCGCGCGAAACTGATACCACGGCCGCGAGGTGGCGGGCTTGTCGAGAATGGCGAGAATGTTCGGCTTGAGCTCGACGTTGGCAAACACCGCCTCGAGTTCCGGGCGGTTGAACTGGCCGGTGGCGACCTGCTCGTCGATATAGCGCTGCACGTCCGCACGGGCGAGGAAGGCGGCATCGGCAAAGGCCAGACACGGAACGGCGGCCAGCGCCGCGACAAGCATGCGTAATTTCATGGTTATCCAATCAGCAGGATGGTTGGCCATGCCACGCGGGGCATGGCATTCATTCTTCATAAGACAGGGCGCTCGACACCAGGCGCGAGGTGATGTCGACAATGGGAATCACCCGCTCGTACGCCATCCGCGTCGGGCCGATGACGCCCAGCGTACCAACCACCTGGCCGTTGATGCGGTAAGGCGCCGTCACCACCGAGCACTCGCCGAGCGTGATGACGCCCGATTCGTCGCCGATGAACAGGTTGACGCCCTGCGCCTCGCGGCTCTGGTTGAGCAGGTTGAGCAATTCGGTCTTGCGCTCGAACACGTCAAACAGCTCGCGCATCCGGTTCATGTCGTCCGACAGGTCGCTCACCCGCAGCAGATTGCTGCCGCCGCTGATCACCACCGCGTTTTCCGCCTTGCGCATCGACTGACGGCCGAAGTCGATCGCGGCGGACATCAGCTCGGTGATGTCGCGCTTGAGCAGCAGAAGCTCGGTTTCCAGCCCGGTCGCGATACGCGACAGCCCCTGCCCCGCATAGTGTTGATTGAGCAGATTGCCGGCCTCGACCAGCTCGCCGGGCGAATAGTCGCGCTCGGTCTGCAGCAGGTGGTTTTGCACATCGCCGTCCAGCGTGACCAGGATCAGCAGCACGCGCCGCTCCGACAGACGCAGAAACTCGACCTGCCGGAAAGCAACGTCAGGCCGTTGCGGCGTTACCACTACGCCGGCGAAATGGGTCAGCTCCGACAACAGCGACGAAGCCGCCTGCACCAAGCGCTGCGGGCTGTCGGGCTGCAAGCCGTGCTCGAGTTCTCGCACCGCCTCGCTTTCCAGCGGCGACACGGTCAGCAGCCGGTCGACGAAGACGCGGTAGCCGCGCGAGGTCGGCATGCGCCCGGCCGACGTGTGCGGCGCAGCCACGAGTCCCATGCCTTCCAGATCGGCGAGCATATTACGGATCGACGCCGAAGACAGCTCGAGACCGCTCGCCTCGGCAAGCGTACGCGAGCCGACCGGCTGTCCATCGGCGATGTACAGCTCGACCAGCGTCTTGAGCAGGCGTTCGGAGCGGTGATTGAGCATAATCTTCATTTTGGCACAATCCGGGCCGCGCAGACCAGCATCACTCCCCGGCGATGAATTCGTACATTATCATGGACAGGCGCATTTTGATTTTGTACACTTATCAAAAGCAGGCATGGGCGGCTGCACATTCCTCTGCGGCAGCCTGCGTCTTTGTGCGATAATCCGGCCCTTACCGGCATACACCCATATTTGGAGATAGCATGGCAGAGCGTTCCGAAGACAAGAGCCGCGCGCTGGCGGCCGCCCTGGCCCAGATCGAAAAGCAGTTCGGCAAGGGCTCGATCATGCGCATGAGCGACAACCAGATCACCGAAAACCTGCAGGTGATCTCCACCGGCTCGCTGGGCCTCGACCTCGCGCTCGGCGTAGGCGGTCTGCCGCGCGGCCGTGTCGTCGAAATCTACGGTCCGGAATCGTCCGGCAAGACCACCCTGTGCCTGCAGGTGGTGGCCGAAGCGCAAAAGCTCGGCGGCACCTGCGCCTACATCGACGCCGAAAACGCCCTCGACCCGGTCTACGCGCAAAAGCTCGGCGTCAAGGTCGAAGACCTGCTGATCTCCCAGCCGGACACCGGCGAACAGGCACTCGAAATCTGCGACATGCTGGTACGCTCCAGCGGTGTCGACGTCATCGTCGTCGACTCGGTCGCCGCACTGGTGCCGAAGGCCGAAATCGAAGGTGAAATGGGCGACTCGCACGTCGGCCTGCAGGCGCGGCTGATGTCGCAGGCGCTGCGCAAGCTGACCGGCAACATCAAGCGCACCAACACGCTGGTGATCTTCATCAACCAGATCCGCATGAAGATCGGCGTGATGTTCGGCAACCCGGAAACCACCACCGGCGGTAACGCGCTCAAGTTCTACGCTTCGGTGCGCCTCGACATCCGCCGCATCGGCGGCATCAAGAAGGGCGAAGAAGTGGTCGGCAACGAAACCCGCGTCAAGGTCGTCAAGAACAAGGTCTCGCCGCCGTTCAAGCAGGCCGAGTTCGACATCCTCTACGGCGAGGGCATTTCGCGCGAAGGTGAAGTGATCGAAATGGGCGTTGCGCACGGCTTCATCGAAAAATCCGGCGCCTGGTACAGCTACAACAGTCAGAAGATCGGCCAGGGCAAGGACAATGTACGCGAATTCCTGAAAGAAAATCCGGCCATCGCGCAGGAAGTCGAACGCAAGGTGCGCGAAGCCGTCGGCGTCAATATTTCCCTCTCCGAGGACGGCGGCGACAACACCACGCTGGACGAAGCCGAACAGTGATCCGTCAGCGCAGCCTGATGGACCGGGCGGTCGATCTGCTTTCGCGGCGCGAGTATTCGCGCCGCGAACTTGCGTCCAGGCTGCGCCCGCACGCGGCATCCGCCGAAGAACTCGAACAGGTGCTCGACAGCCTGAGCGAACGCAACTGGCAATCCGATCTGCGCTTCGCCGAGCAGTTCGCCCGCGTTAAAGGCGAAAAATACGGCACATTGCGTCTGCGCCACGCAATGCGTGAAAAGGGGCTCGACAACGCGCTCATCGAAGACGCGCTCTCCAGTCACGATGATCTGGCCCTGGCGCGCGACATCTGGCGACGCAAGTTCGGCACCCCACCAGACTCCCCACAGGAACGCACCCGTCAGGTACGGTTCCTGGCCGGCCGCGGCTTCTCCCTCGACATCATCCGCAAGGTCGTTTCCGGGTGCGACGACGACTTTACCGACTAGCATGGCTTGCCATGCTGCGCTGGCCTTGCGAAACTATGTCATTACTCAGCGCAGGTATGCTAGATCAATAACATCTGGCCGAGACCTAAACACATACAGAAAAAACTTATGAAAACCGCAGAGATTCGCCAGAAATTTCTGGACTTTTTCGCCTCGAAAGGCCACCAAGTCGTGGCGTCGAGCTCTCTGGTTCCGGGGAACGACCCTACCCTGCTGTTTACCAACGCAGGCATGAACCAGTTCAAGGACGTGTTCCTCGGCTTCGACAAGCGCCCTTACAGCCGCGCCACCACCGCGCAGAAATGCGTGCGCGCCGGCGGCAAGCATAACGACCTCGAAAACGTCGGCTACACCGCTCGCCATCACACCTTCTTCGAAATGCTGGGCAACTTCAGCTTCGGCGACTATTTCAAGCGCGATGCCATCCATTTCGCCTGGGAATTCCTCACCGGACAGCAATGGCTGGCCATTCCGCAAGACAAGCTGATGGTCACCGTCTATGCCAGCGACGACGAGGCGCACGACATCTGGGCCAAGGAAATCGGCATCCCGGAAAATCGCATCGTGCGCATCGGCGACAACAAGGGGGCAGCCTACGCATCGGACAACTTCTGGCAGATGGGCGATACCGGCCCCTGTGGTCCGTGCACGGAAATCTTCTACGATCATGGCGCCCATATCTGGGGCGGCCCTCCCGGAAGCCCGGAAGAGGACGGCGACCGCTTCATCGAGATCTGGAACTGCGTGTTCATGCAGTTCAATCGCGACGAAAGCGGCACCATGCACCCGCTGCCGAAACCGTCGGTGGACACCGGCATGGGCCTCGAACGTATTTCGGCCGTCATGCAGCATGTGCATGCAAACTACGAGATCGACCTGTTCCAGAAACTGATCGCCGCGGCGGCGCGGGAAACGGCCGTCCCGTTCAGCATGGACGTGCCGTCGCTCAAGGTCATCGCCGACCATATCCGTGCGGTATCCTTCCTGATTGCCGACGGCGTCCAGCCGTCCAACGACGGCCGCGGCTATGTATTGCGCCGCATCATCCGCCGCGCTATCCGCCACGGTTACAAGCTCGGACAGAAGGGCCTGTTCCTGCACAAGCTGGTCGGCGACCTGGTCGATGAGATGGGCGCCGCCTATCCGGAACTGGCGGCCCGTCAGGCAGACATCGAAGATGCCATCAAGCAGGAAGAGCTGCGCTTCTCGGAAACGCTCGACAACGGCATGGCACTGCTCGAAGACGCACTGGCCGGCGGCAAGAAGCGCCTCGAAGGCAGCACCTTGTTCAAGCTCTATGACACGTTCGGCTTCCCGGTCGATCTGACGGCCGACATCTGCCGCGAACGCGGCATCGAAGCCGATATCGACGGTTTCGAGCGGGAAATGGAAAGCCAGCGCGCCCGTGCCCGCGCCGCATCGAGCTTCAAGATGGCCGGCAATGTCGAATACAGCGGCGCCGAAACCTCGTTCCAGGGCTATGAAAAGAGCAGCATCGACGCTAAGGTGCTCGCCCTCTATCGCGGCAACGAACAGGTCGAAGCGCTCCAAGCAGGCGATGAAGGCATTGTCGTGCTCGACAAGACGCCGTTCTACGCCGAAGGCGGCGGCCAGGTCGGCGATCGCGGCGAGCTCGCCATCAGCGGCGGCGTTGCGGCACTGTTCGACGTCGTCGACACGCAAAAGGTCCAGGCAGCGGTATTCGGCCACAAAGGCAAGCTGGCCAAGGGCACAATCAAGGTCGGCGACAGCGTCTCCGCCACCATTGACCTGCATCAGCGTCAGTCCACAGCCCGCAACCACTCGGCCACCCACCTGCTGCACGCCGCGCTGCGCCATGTGCTGGGCAAGCATGTGACGCAAAAAGGTTCGCTGGTCAATCACGAACGCACCCGTTTCGATTTCGCGCACAACGAAGCCGTAAACGCCGACCAGCTCGCCGAAATCGAACGCGTGGTCAATCATGTGATCGGTGCCAACTACCCGGTCAGCGCTACCCTGATGGCCTATGACGACGCAATCCGCGCCGGCGCCATGGCGTTGTTCGGCGAAAAATACGGTGATGAAGTGCGCGTACTGAAGATGGGCGACTTCTCCACCGAGCTGTGTGGCGGCACCCACGTTGCCCGCACCGGCGATATCGGCCTGTTCAAGATCGTCGCCGAAAGCGGCGTGGCCGCCGGGGTACGCCGCATCGAGGCATTGACGGGTGCAGGAGCCCTGCACCACATCCAGGCGCAGGATGCGATGCTGCGCGATCTGGCGCATCGCCTCAAGGCACAGCAGGGCGACGAAATCGTCACTCGCGTCACTGCCCTTCAGGATCAGGCGCGCGGACTGGAAAAGGAACTCGCGCAGCTGAAGCAGAAACTGGCTGCAAATGCCGGCGAAGCGCTGGTCGAACAGGCGCTCGACATCAAGGGCGTGCGGGTGCTGGCGGCCGAGCTGCCCGGCGCAGACAGCAATGCGTTGCGCGAAACGCTCGACAGGCTGAAGGACAAGCTCAAGAGCGCAGCCATCGTGCTGGCTGCCGTCAACGACGGCAAAGTCACACTGGTAGCCGGCGTCACTGCCGATCTGACCAGCAAGCTCAAGGCCGGCGAACTGGTCAACAGCGTTGCCGTGCAAGTGGGCGGCAAGGGTGGTGGCCGCCCCGATATGGCACAAGCAGGCGGCAACGACCCGGCCAATCTGACGCCGGCACTGGCCGGCGTCGCGGCCTGGGTGGAAGCCAAGCTGTAAGGGCCGAGCACAGGGCAATCTGCCAAGCCCGCAGACGAGCTACGTTTGCGGGCTTTTCCTTTGCAACACACCATTGCCACGGTAAAAATACCCACAACGTATATTACGATTTGATGTACCGCGGGTTTAATATCGGCATATACTAATCAACGTAGGTCGGTATTGCGGCCGATTTTCCCCCAAGTCATCAAGCAAGGAATACGGTATGTTGTCGCCATGGCGCCAATGGATCACCCCCGCTCTGCTGACCCTTTCCCTGCTGGGTTTTGCTTCCGGCTGCCATGCCGACAGCCAGGATTTGTCCGTTGTCACCGAAAACTGGCCCCCCTACAACTATACCGGCGCCACCGGCGAAGCCGATGGGCTCAGCACCGAGATCGTCCGGGCGGTACTGCGGCAGGCCGGCCTGAACGGCACAATCCAGGTCTATCCGTGGGCGCGGACTTTTTTCCTCGCCAGCCATACGCCGAATACGCTCATCTACAGCATCGCGCGCAGCAAGGAGCGCGAGACGCATTTTGTCTGGATCGGCGAGCTGGTACGGCGCAACGACTGGTTCTATCGCGCCGTCGGCCATAGCAGCGTGGCACCAGCCTCGCTGGCCGAGGTGAAGAGTTGCTGCACCGTCTGCGTCGTCAACAAGGACATCGTCGAGGACGACCTGCAGCGCAAGGGCTTCGTCGCGCAAAAGAACTACATCACCACCGCCAGCTCGGGCGACTGCATGAAGATGGTGCAAAGCGGGTCGGTGCAGTTGCTGGTCAACTCGCCGATCGATCTGGCCTGGGAACTCAAGGCGCATCCCGAAATCCATACCAGTTTCGAACCGGTGCTGGCGCTGTCGCCATCACACCAGGAACCGCTTTACCTGGCGGCAAGCCGCGGCACCTCGCCTGACGTCGTCCGCCGCCTTCGCGCCGCCTTCCTGACCCTGGAGCAATCCGGACAGCTCGAGCAGATCCGCCGCGCCTTTGCCGAGCGCTTGCGCTCCGGCCAGTCACTCCCTCCCCGCTGACTTTTCCCGCCCCATTATGTAGCCTCTGCATTGCTTTATTTTCAACATCTGATTAATAATAAAAAAACAACTGACAAAAAGTCAGCCTTTGACTCTTGCAGTAGGACACGTTTGCGCACAAGTGGAAAATCTTTCATGAATATCACCGCCGAACGACTCAGCCAGTCACCTGGCTATGGCAGCCTGGCAATCTGGATTGGCATGCGCGACCCATGGTGGATAGGAACGGGGATACTGATCGCAACGCTCCTGGCAACGGCTGCGCTCGTCATCGTGCTCTACCGTCAAAAGCGAGGGCTGGCCAAGGCGCTCAAGCAGGCGCGACAAAACTCATGGAATCTGCAAGCCGTCGTTTCGCACGAAATCCGCACCCCGCTGTCGGCCATCGCCCGTCTGCTCGATCTGTCGCTGCAAAGCGGCCCTGCCAGTGACCCGCAGCGCTCGTCGATCCAGGCTGCCCGCGATGCCACGCGCGTCCTGCTCGAGCTGCTGGAAGGCATGCTGACGCAAAGCAAGCTCGATATGGGCAAGCTGATCCTGGTGCCACGGCCGACCGACCTTGCCACGCTGGCGCAGGAGGCCATGCAGCTTTACGCGCCGTCTGCCACCGATAAGGGGTTGCGGCTGCTCACCCGCATCGACAGCCCACCCACCACGGTACTGTGTGATGACATCCGCCTGCGGCAGATCCTCAACAACCTGCTGTCCAACGCCATCAAATACACGCCGCGCGGCTTCGTCAGCCTGCAGCTGGCCTGGCAGCAGAGCGACCGCGGCATCCATGTAGAGTTCCTGATCGGTGACAGCGGCATCGGCATGCCCCCCGATCTGCTGAGCAACCTCGATACGCCGTTCAGCAACGAGGGCGAAGCCGCCCGTCGCCAGTACGGCGGCACCGGTCTCGGACTGTGCCTGACGCGACGGCTCACCCGGCTGATGAATGGCGACATGAGCATCGACAGCGAACCCGAACTTGGCACTCGCATCCGCCTGGTTTTCCGCTTCGCACCGAGCGAGCGGCCGACCGTGGCGCAACACGAACCGCCGCACCCCTACCCCGCCGGACTGACCGCCCTGGTCGTCGAAGACAATCCGGCCAGTCAGATGTTGCTCGCCAGGCAGCTCGACAACCTCGGCATTACAGTGATTTCCTGCGACGACGGGCTCAGCGCCTTGCGCTGCTGGGCAGACAAACGTCCCGATATCATCTTTTGCGATGTGCAGCTGCCCGCACTCGACGGGCTGCAATTATGCAAGCGCATCAGGCGACTCGAACGCCGCCTGATGCGCGCGCCGGCAGTGCTCGTCTGTGTCAGCGCCAACACCCCGCCAGCGGACGATCATCCTTACGATCTGGTGCAGAACAAACCGGTCAGCCTGGAAAATCTGCGCAGAGCGCTGGCCTGTTGCCCTGGCGACCCGGGAGGGCACGAACCACCGGTGGATTTCAATGCGGTCAGCCAACTCGCTTACAGCAATGAAGGATTTGAACGGCATTTCATCCGTACCGCCTTGAACAGCCTGGAAAAGGACAGTCGCCAACTGCAGCTGGCTCGCCGACGGGGCGATCTGCCGCAGCTGTCGGCCTGCGCACATCGACTGCTCGGCGTCACGCGGCTGATTTGCAACGACATGGTCAACCGCCATTGCAAGCAGCTGGAAACCGCCGCACGCAATCTCAACCGCAGTGAAGTCGTCGCACTCTTGCCGCACGTGCGCCAGGATATTGCATGCGTGTTGTACAGCTTGCGCTGCCGGCTGCTGGGTCAGGCCGGCACGCAGACGGCTCAAGTCAGAAGGTCATAGCCAAGCTTAAGGATCAGGCTGCCGGTCAGGCAGAGGAACAGCTTGCGGACAAACACCGTCCCCTGGCGCAATGCCAGCCAGCTGCCAGCCAGGGCGCCGGCAATATTGCACGCCCCCATCGGCAACGCATAGCGGTACATCACATGACCTGCCGGAATGAAAAACAGCAGTGCCGCGATATTGGTCGCCACATTGACGAACTTGGCCGAGGCTGAAGCGTGGATGAAATCAAAACCAAAATAGCGGATGAACAGAAAGATCAGAAAACTGCCGGTTCCAGGACCAAACAGACCATCGTAAAAACCGATGGCGGCACCAAACAGCAGCGCCAGCAGTTTTTCGCGCCGGCCGATTTGCCGCGGCACGTGCATGGCGCCGAAATCCTTGCGGCGTAGGGTATACCAGCCGATCAACACCAACAGCAGCAGCACCATAGGCCGCAGCAGGGATTTGGGAATCAGGGAGATCGCCGCTGCGCCGACAAACGACAGTGCGAAAGCCGAGACGGCAGCAGGCAGGATGATTGCCCACGGCACCGTTACCCGGCGCAGATAGCTGCGCGCGGCGCAGCTGGTGCCAAGCCAGGAGACAAACTTGTTGGTCCCCAGCAGGGTGACCGGCAATTCACGCGGCAGCAGCGCAAAAATGGCCGGTATCTGCACGAGCCCGCCACCGCCAACCGCGGAGTCGACCATACCGGCACAAAAAGCGAATACGCACAACAGGGACAAAGTCAGCATTGCAATCTCCACAATCAGGCGCAAAGCTTAGCGCGCCAGCGCAGAAATATGTTGCAATATGAGATTGCAAAAAATGCAACAATTACGCTTTCCCTTGCCGTGATCGGGACGCGTTCATGAAATCGCTGTGGAACATCAAGGTGTTTTGCACCGTCGTGGAGAAAAAGAGTTTCGTGCTGGCCGCCAGAACCCTTGGCGCCTCGCCAAGCGCGGTAACACGTGCCGTGCAGACCCTGGAGGAAGAACTCAATATCCTGCTGCTCGCCCGGTCGAAAAAGCAGTTCAGCCTGACACGCGCCGGCGAGTTGTATTTCGAAACCGCGCAGCACATCCTGCAGTTGCAGGACAGCGCCGATGAAGAGCTTGCGCGCCTGAATGCGGCGCCACGCGGCTGGTTGCGCCTTTCCGCGCCGCACATCCTTTCTTGCCATGTCCTGCCGCAAGCTATCCGACAGATCAATCAGCACTATCCGGAGGTCCGATTCGACATCCGCTACAGTGATGTGGTTCTGGATCCGGTCGAGGAAAAGTTGGATCTGGCCATTCGCGGCGCCTTTCCGATCGCAAGCGATCTGATCGGCTACCCCTTATGGAGTTATCGCCGCCACCTCTACGCCAGCCGGGATTATCTCGATCAGTACGGTATCCCCGACGAACCGGAGCAACTGACCGATCACGCGATCCTGATGCACACCGCACCCCGGGTGCTCAAATCGTGGAATTTCGATAGCGGATTGCGACAGGTCAGCCTCAATATGCGCGCCAGCCACCGCTTCGACAGCGGTCTCGCACTGCTCGCTGCCACCGAGGCGGGGATGGGGATCGCCCGCCTGTCGGACTGGCTCGCGGAACCGCGCATCAAGACCGGCCGGCTCTGCCGGGTCTGCCGCGATTTCCGGCTGGTTTCCGCCCGCGGCGAAGATCCGCAAATGCATGCCGTTGCGACGCAGCGCAGATTGCCGGCACGCGCACGCCTGCTGCTCGAGACACTGATTGCATGCCGTCCCTCAGCATATGGGACCGCAGATCAGGACTGACTCAGAGGAAATGCTCGATCTGGGGCTCTGTCGCCAGAAATGCCGCCATGCGCGGCATTACCCGCACCAGGGGCCACCACATGCAACGCTGGTCACGCGCCAGCTGGGCCAGCATCCTGACCTGTGCCAGTTCGCCAAGGCTCAGGGCAAGATTGGCGAGCAAGCCCGGACAGCGGTACCTGGCATGCACCTCGCCGACCCAGCGCGACAACATGCTACGCGCCCCTGGGTGCCCCTCTCCCACAGCCTGTACGGTAGCGTGGAATATCCGCTCCGGCAGCGAAGCAGGTGCAGTCTCGAGCGCCATATTGGCATACAAGCCCGCCTGTTGTTCGTCCCCCGCCTCCGCCAGCCCCCAGGCCAGCACACTGAGATAAAGCGGTGGGCGATCAAAGGCATCAAGATCACGCAGCGCTTCGGCGAGCGCTTCGACGGATTGCCCCAGCGCCAGCTGCAGCCAGAGGCGAAACACATGCACCAAGGCCACGTCGCCATCGCGGGCCAGGCAGATATCCATCTGTTCCAGCGCCTGGGTCAGTTCACCCTGCGCGCACAGGTGCAGTCCGAGATAGAAATACAACTCGCCTGGCGCACCGGCCGAGGCCTCGGCACGGCGGAACAGTCCGCCGGCCAGCGCCGGGGTGTCGCCGCTCAGGCTAAGCTGCCAGGCGGTAACCACCATGGTCATCGCGTGACCAGGAGCCAGGCTCATGGCGCGGTCGAGTAGTTGCCCAGCATCGGTGAGCGCGCGCTGCGGCCAGATACCACCCTGCATTGCGTGCGCCAGGTGCGCTTCGGCCATTGAGGTCAAAGACGGAACATGATGCGGGTCCTGCAGAAGCCCCATCTGCAAATACTGCTGTGCCAGATTAATATCGCCATGCCCACGCCGGCGCAGACATCGTCGTGCCATCACATGCGACAACATCACTTCGCCCGGCGCTTCGGCCGGTAGCTCCGGCAAATGCAAGGGGAGATTCTCGAGTATCACGGTACTCAAACGCCGCATACGCTCTGACCACGTCTCGCCATGCGCCAATCGCAGGGTATCGCGGAAAAGCAGGCGCTGTGTTTCGGCATCGATGAGTTCGACCGCCAGTACCTGTTCATTACCGATCTGGGCAAATTCACCACTCAAATAACAGTCGATCTCAAGCTGATGGCAGAGGCCGACGATTTCATCGAGGCGGACAAACTCTCGCGTCAGCATGGCAGGCACGATAGCCAGCCCTGGTACATTCGCCTGACTACACAAGTCTAGCAATCGGGCTTGCAGCAGCATTGCTTCGGTTTTATCTGCGCTGCAGAATGGAAATACCGCCAGGGTACAATCTTGTTTCTCCTGCCGTTGCCGTGGAACGAGCGTAACCGGCTTGCAGAAGCGATATCCCTTTCCATACACCGTTTCGATGAATTTATTGTTTTTTGACTCGCGCAACAAACGGCGCAGCGAGTAGATACAGCGTGTCAATGATTCATCACCGACCAGAGTATCCCCCCAGACCTTATCAATGATGAAATTCTTGAGAACAAGATTTCCGCGTCCTTCCAGCAAGGCAACAAGAACCTGAAACTCCTTGGGAGGGATAGAAATATCCTGCCCATGGAAAGTCATCGTTCCACTTGCATTGACAATAAAATTATCAAAAAGGAAGTCATTACCCTGAATTGCATCCACACTCATTATAGTGTCCCACCCCATTGCCAACCGAAAAACCAGAGCCTGCGCCCGAATATTCCCAGTTCATTTCGGAGGAAGCTACGGCAATCGTCACGATATCGATTCAAGCTATAATGAATTGATTGGTAATAATCAAATATCGGAAGATTCTGAAATTATCGTCATCAAAGAGCAAAAACAAATAATTAAATCTCATCAATAATTCACACAAAGACAATCAAGAAAAGCCCATATACATCATGACAAGCCGGCGCATTGTTTTATCCCCGGACGAAAACGCACGGGAATCTCGCACGAAGGATCTGAACACACTTAATCGGCCGACCTCGCGAAAATGCAGCGAAGATCAACGAGACGCGAGAAGGGAAGGAAGCTTGCCGGCAACAATCAGACGGCCGCTGTCATCACGGATGGACGACAACGGCCGGGCATGCAATGCCAATAGTTGACTGACGCATCCAATCCGCGTCAGTCACTATCGCCGGCAGCAGCAGGGGGCTCGCTACGCTGCCCCCAGAACGGGGACGGCAAGGGCATGGATTCCAGCGCCAGGCTTGCGCGCTGTACCAATCGCACATCAGTGCTATGCGCAACCACCCGCTCGAAGCAGCGGCGGGCATCCGTCCATTCCAGCAGGGCCAGATAACAATGGCCTGAGTGGAAAACAGAGCGATAATCATCACTCGCAATAGAAAAGGCAATGGCATAGACTTCGCAGGCCTGCGCATATTGGGCCTTAAGTTGAAACACCATTGCCATTCCCATCAGGAAATCGGCATTATAAAAATCGTAGATGCAAAGCAGGCGAAACAGCGCCTCAGCTTGCTTCAACGCACCTCGTTGATAAAAGTCGTACACATACGCATGGATATCTTGCGGAATTTCCGCCGGAACGATCGGGGCAACCTCATCCTTGATGTTCCCCCATACCGGCGTCACCACATCCTCTTCTTTCGAGACCTCTACCTGTTTCCCCATTCCAAAATCTCCATTTCAATACTTTTAGCGTTAACAGACTCAATACCCGACAATTCACTCAACCGAATCTGCATCACGTCGAGGAAAATTTGCCGAAAGAAAAGTAATCGAAAATCGTGTGAAAAATTTCAATACACAACATCAAATCACAATGGAGATAGAATCAGTCAGCGGGCACACGATGACATGCACGAATCGCTCACCAACATTAAACATGAGGCATGATTCGAAGTTATTGTCAGAAATGGTAATAATTTCTGACAAATACGAGATGTAATATGGACAAATTAAAACCGGACACTTTGGCCCGGTTTTAAGAAAGACTGCAACTTATCGCTTGGTTAATTTTTCATTGCCGTCATCGCCCGCGGCGATCTGCCAAACAATTTTTTGATTTCGGTAGAGAAATGTGAGGACGAAGCGTAGCCATTGCGGATGGCGACCTCCGTCATCGTGCCGGCTCCCGATATGGCTTCGAGCAACGAGCGTGCGGCACGCCAGACTTTCAGCTCAGATTTTACGCTGCTACCCAGCACGATCTTGCACACGCGACGGAAATGCGAATAGGACAACCCGTATTCATCGCCCAGCGCGCCAACGCTTTTCAACCGCGAAGACTCCGAGAGCAGGAAACGCACCAGCCAGTAACTCTCCAAGCGTCGTAGAAAAGCGGCCAAAGACTCCGCTTGATCGTTTTCTTGCAGAATGCCGTGAATGAACCAATATTCGAGTCCCTTGTTGCGCCCCAGGCAAAACCGGTCAAAGGGAAAGACGGCCATTGAGGAGCCAGGGCGGCCGCGATTGCGGATCTCGTCGACGCCATCAAGGAAGGCCAGCACCTTGCACAGCGGGTTGACACTCATGTGAATGATGGCGAAGTCGCTGCCGCTGCATTGCAAGGAGGCATGGCTACAGGCGACCATCAGCGTCGCACCGGAAGCAATTTCATGGATGCGCAGCCCGTCTTGTGTTGCAACACGTACACGCGTGCTACTGCGACCGGCCTGGACCAGGATGATTTCCGGCTCGCTGACACTGACCAATCCGGTGTCTTCGCCTGCGGACTTGTGGGCCTTGTGATCGGAAGATTTTACTCTGGCTAGTGACACGCTATCACCCCGTTAAGAAATGAACCGTCGGAGAACGGCGATTAAGCTTGCTGAAAAAACAACTGTGAACGATTCTATGGTGGCAATCATTTTCAATCATGACCAAATGATTGGTAATGATTTATCCATGGCATCAAAAGACAACCATCTCCGGCCTCACCTGTTGACATTGCAGCATGGCGATCTTGGATCGGCATCACAGCCACGGGGCGCCCCCTCCCTGCCGAACCAGAATCCGGCCCAGTGCGATCGAAGCCCACTCAATGAGATCTGTTTTGCGCCATCCGGCGCAACGATAAAGCGCACCGACCCCACCAGGCAGTTCTGCATGAAGCGGCCGGATATCTGCTCGATACCATCGCTACGGTAGCGCCGTACAACAAAATCCTCGTCGCCGCGTTTCGCAGGGAATGCCACGGAAAAAACCTCGCGAGCCCGCCCATCCGGGATGAAAACCACCCGGGAGAATCCGTTTTCATCGATGTTGCCCTGTCGTGGATGTCCGAGACAGAAACAAGTGACGCCCTCATCCAGCGCAAATGTTGAGTCGGCAAATCTGCCGTTCAGTAGGAAAAGACTGACGCCTTGCTGAGCAGAAATGATCTTCGTCATGCGGAGCACGCCTTACACAGGAGAAGAAATACCGGCAGGGAAACAACTTTTCGGACTGATACTAAAGACAGCGGCAGGACATATCCTGACGTGATTCTCCGCAAAACATTTGCATGTAATGCCGACTTGCCGTTTCCCAGCTCACACTATAAGATTCATATAAATTACATCTTTAAGGAGCGGCAATGCCTCTGCTGCAGATCGAAGAAAGCCTCCCCACTCCATCGGAGCCGTCCTGGGCACTATGGCGGCTGGGTTTCCGTCCGTTCTACTTGTTGGCCGCCGGCTTTGCCCTGTGCGCAGTACCGCTGTGGCTATGGCAATACACGCATGGCAACTGGCAAAGCCCGGGACTTACCGGCATGGCATGGCATGCACACGAGATGATCTTTGGCTATGCGGTGGCGGTCATCGCAGGTTTTCTACTCACCGCCGTGCGCAACTGGACTGGGGTTGACACCCCTGCGGGGGCACCGCTCGCCGCGCTCGCATTGTTATGGCTGGCCGGCCGGATTCTATTACCATGGGCTCCGCCCATCCTAGGCGCCAGCATCGATATTGCTTTCCTGCCTGCATTGGCATTGAGTCTGCGCCGCCGCTTGCGGCAGAGCGGAAATCGGCGCAACGATTTCATCCCGCGGCTGCTATGCGCGATGGCCGCCTGCAATCTGGCCTTTCACCTGGCACAAAACGGCTGGCTCCACATCGACAGCATGATCCTGCTGCAGGCAGTCCTCATGTTGATCACCACCCTGGAAATCATTCTCGCCGGTCGCGTCATTCCGATGTTCACACGCAACGCCGTGCCTGGCATCCGCCAGTACCGGCTCGAATGGCTGGAGCGCAGCATCGCGCCGCTCAGTCTGCTGGTGCTGCTGGCAGATCTGTTGCCATTGCCGGCCAGGGTACTGGGCGCGGCCAATCTGGCGTTGGCGCTTCTGCACGCCGTCCGCAGCTATGGCTGGGGAGCGTTCAAAACCGGACGCCAGCCCCTGCTGTGGATATTGCATCTGGGGTACGGCTGGATCGTCATCGCCTTTGCGGCTTTTGCACTGGAGCAGGCACGGGAAATTCCGGTCGTAGCCGTTCATCACATGCTGGCCATCGGCGCCCTTGGCAGCCTGACCATCGGCATGATCACCCGTACCGCGCTCGGGCACAGCGGCCGAGCGTTGCGCGCCGGCAAGCCGGAAACGGCTGCCTATGTGCTCGTGCTGCTGGCAGCATTGATGCGCATCACTCCGCTTCTCGTACCGTACAGAGGCAGTTATGCGGCATGGATGACAGCCAGTGCGACCGCATGGAGCCTGGCTTTCGTCTGTTATCTGTGGAAATATGCGGCAATTCTGAATCGTCCCCGCACGGACGGAAAAGCCGGATAAAATGACGCGATTGCGCCTGATGGAAACACTATGAATCTGACTCGCTTCAGCGACTATGCGCTGCGCGTTCTGCTCTGTGCCGGCACCTATCCAGACCGTTTGCTGACTATCGCCGACATCGCCCGGACTTATGCCATTTCCGAAAACCACCTGATGAAGATCGTGCACCGACTTGCGCAACTGGGCTTGCTGGAAACGGTACGCGGCAAAGGTGGCGGACTACGGCTCGCCAAAGCCCCCAAGGACATCAATCTTGGCTGGACGCTACGCCAGACAGAACAGGGCCAGCCGCTGGTCGAGTGCTTTGGCGAGCACACCGACTGTCGCATTGCACCGGCCTGTGCACTCAAGTCGGTGCTGATGGAAGCCGAGCGGGCTTTTTTCGAAGTTCTGGACCGTTACACCCTTGCCGATATGCTCAACAACAAACCGGCGCTCTCCCGTCTGCTTCCGCTGAGCTGACACGCAATCGGCCGGCTCACGGCAGCGCAGCGGCCGCTGCCGGCTCCGGCCGTCACTCGTCTACGCCTTCTTGACGAAGACCGACTTCAATTGCATTGCGCCGATGCCATCTATCTTGCAATCGATGTCATGATCACCGTCGACAAGACGGATATTTTTCACCTTGGTCCCGACTTTCACCACTAGCGACGACCCTTTGACTTTCAAATCCTTGATCACGGTCACCGAGTCGCCATTCTGCAACAGATTCCCGTGTGCATCGCGCACTTCTGCGACGGCTTCGCTCTCTGCGCCAGCGGCAGCAGCAGTCCATTCATGGGCACATTCCGGGCAGACAAACAACCCACCATCCTGATAAGTAAATTCCGACGAACACTGCGGGCAATTCGGCAAGGCGTCCATAGCGATCCCTTCTGATGACGACGCGACGGGCGCCTCCGCGTCGTTCGTGAACAAACAAAAACCCCAGTCATTGCTGACTGGGGTTCAGTATTGGTGGCTCCCCGAGCAGGGCTCGAACCTGCGACCTGCGGATTAACAGTCCGTCGCTCTACCAACTGAGCTATCAGGGAATTGCCTGAGAGACGCGTATATTACAGACCACTCAGGCAGTCGTCAAGCCTACCGGCCACGATAGGCTGACTTTTTTACTGCCCATCCGACGGACGGGTCTCCACCTGCTTCAGCTCCACGGCGTCCGGGGCATTGTGCTGTGCCTGGGCGCTGCGCAGGGCATCGCGACGGCGCAGGCCGGTCGGCGCATCAGAAGCTACTGCAGCGCCCTCGCCAGCACTCGACTTGGTGCTCACCATCACCAACCCGCCCAGATCGACCGGTGCTGTTTCTTGCACAGCGGCAGACTTTACCTCAGGGGCTGGCGCGGCAACTTCAGCAACGACCGGAGCCGGGGCCTCGGGGATTACGGCTTCCACTTCCGCTGCAACCACTTCTTCGATCGCAACGTCAGCCAACACCTCGGCTTGCGGCGCAAGTTCTTCGGCAACCGGGGCAAGGGCTTCGACCGGTTCCGGCTCGGCCTCGACCTGTTCAGCGGCCACTTCGACCACCGCAACAGCCGCAGCGGGCACAGCCTCCACAACTGGTGCGGCAACCTCGACCACTTCCGGCTCTACGGTTTCGACCGGCGCAGCAACGACGATGGTGGCTTCTTCTTCCACCGCTGCAACTACCGGTTCGACTGCTTCAACCTTCTGCGGCAGTTCGGTCGGCTCGATAACCGCCGGGGCGGCCTCTTCGACCGCATCAGCCTTTACTTCGGCATGTTCCGGCGCTGCAGCAGGCGCGTCGACGGCCGCTTCGTCGCCGACCACCGCCTGCTCGGCTTCGGCATTCGCCACACCATCCTCGCCTGCCGGCTGCTCGCTGACATCGCGACGACGGCTGCGACGGCGACGGCTGCGGCGCTCGGTGCGCTCACCGCCTTCGATGGCTTCGGCAGCCGGGGTTTCGCCATCAACGGCCGGGGTCAGATTTTCGTCTTGCACCTCTTCGACCGGTTGCGGTTGACGACGGCGCGACGGCACATCCTGACGCGGCTGACGTTCATTACGGCTCTCTTCGCCCTGTTGTTCCTCACGCACTTCGCGATTTTCACGCGGCTCGCGACGCTGGCGCGGCTCGCGTTCCGGACGCTCGGTACGTTCCGGACGCTCGGTACGTTCCGGACGCTCGGTACGTTCCGGACGCTCGGTACGTTCCTGGCGTTCGGTGCGCTCGGTGCGTTCGTTACTGCGCTCGGTGCGTTCCTGACGGTCGGTACGTTCGTTGCTGCGTTCAGTGCGTTCTTGGCGTTCGCTTCGCTCGCTACGCTCCGGACGTTCGTTACGCTCGGCACGTTCATTGCGTTCGCCACGCTCATTGCGCTCTGCACGTTCCTTGCGGTTGTCCTGGCGCCCTTCGCCCTGATTCGGCTGGCGGCGGCGGTTATCTTCGCCCGGTCCTTGCTGGCGGCGCTCCTCGCGTTCGCGGCGGCTCTGTGCGCCCGGACGACGATCATTGCTGCGGCGGGACGAGGATGCGCGCTGGCCTTCGCCGGCTGCCGGCGTCTTGCGCGCCGGCTTGGCGGCCGGTTGCTCTTCACTGCCGAACAGGCCCTTGAGCCAACCACCGAAGCGGCCGAACAGCCCGGTTTCTTCTGCTGCGACACGCGGAGCGACCTGCGGTGCCGGTTGTTGCGGGGTAATCCCCTTGACGGCAGCTTCCTGACGTTCGACCTTCGGCTTTTCCTGGCCAAAATTGGTCACGACGTCTTCTTCCTGCACTTCGACGCGGGTGTAGCTCGGCGCATCGCCCAGCTCGCTCAGGTCGTCGTGACGCAAACGCACGATCTTGTAGTGCGGTGTCTCGAGGTAGATGTTCGGGATCAGCACCACGCTGACATCGAGACGTTCTTCGATGGCGTGAATCTCGGAACGCTTTTCGTTGAGCAGGAAGGTCGCGACATCAACCGGCACCTGCGCGTGAACCGCGCCGGTGTTTTCCTTCATCGCTTCTTCCTGAATGATGCGCAGGATGTGCAGCGCCGACGAATCGGTGCCGCGGATGAAGCCGATGCCATGGCAGCGCGGGCACGGCTCGTGGCTGGTCTCGCCCAGCGACGGCTGCAGACGCTGACGCGACAGTTCGAGCAGGCCGAAACGCGACAGCTTGCCCATCTGGACACGAGCGCGATCATGCTTGAGCACCTCGCGCAGGCGGTTTTCGACGTCGCGCTGGTTCTTGGTGTTCTCCATATCGATGAAATCGATGACGATCAGGCCACCCAGGTCGCGCAGGCGCAGCTGGCGGGCGATTTCTTCCGCCGCTTCCAGGTTGGTCTTGAAGGCGGTTTCCTCGATGTCGGCACCCTTGGTGGCACGCGCCGAGTTGACGTCTACCGACACCAGCGCTTCGGTATGGTCAATGACGATCGCCCCGCCGGACGGCAGCTGCACGCTGCGCGAGAATGCGGTTTCGATCTGATGTTCGATCTGGAAGCGCGAGAACAGCGGCACCGGATCCTTGTACACCTTCACGCGGTTGAGCGTATTGGGCATCACGTGACTGATGAACTGCCGTGCCTGATCGAAAATTTCGTCGGTATCGATGAGAATTTCGCCGATGTCGGCATGGTAATAGTCGCGGATGGCGCGGATGACCAAGCTGCTTTCCTGCAGAATCAGGAACGGCGCGCTTTGCGCACCAGCGGCGCCTTCGATGGCGCGCCACAGTTGCAGCAGATAGCCAAGGTCCCATTGCAGCTCTTCATAGCTGCGGCCGATGCCGGCGGTGCGGGCAATCAGGCTCATGCCCTGCGGCACTTCGAGCTGGCCGAGCAGATCCTTGAGTTCCTGGCGTTCTTCGCCTTCGATACGGCGCGACACGCCGCCACCGCGTGGATTGTTCGGCATCAGCACCAGATAGCGGCCGGCCAGGCTGATATACGTGGTCAGTGCGGCGCCCTTGTTGCCGCGTTCGTCCTTTTCGACCTGGACGATGACTTCCATGCCTTCACGCAGCACGTCCTGAATACGGGGACGGCCGCCTTCATAGCCCTGGAAATAAGAGCGGGAAACTTCCTTGAACGGCAGAAAACCGTGACGTTCGGTACCGTAGTCGACGAAGCAGGCTTCCAGCGACGGTTCGATACGGGTAATCACGCCCTTGTAGACGTTACCCTTGCGCTGTTCCTTGCCGACGGTCTCGATGTCGAGGTCGATGAGCTTTTGCCCATCGACAATCGCAACGCGCAGCTCTTCGGCCTGCGTTGCGTTGAACAACATTCTTTTCATCTATTTTCCTTGCGCGGCACTCACGCAAGGGCACAGCAAGTATTTGACGGCCCAGTGGCTTAGAATGGGCGCTTTCCGAAAGAAGTGTCGGTATAAAGAGCAATGAAAATCAATATATCAAGCCTACTTCCTGAAGTACGTCACACGGACGATTCACTGTTTTTCTGTGCATCGGGGCACCTTACGGGATGCCGCGATGTCATGTGTCGCCCGTGCCGGGTCAAACTTTGCCATGGTATCCCCTGACTGGCTTTTGCATCAGGAGATGGAATGCTGGTGAGTGCGCTGTGAGTCCAAATGCTTTACCATCGCTGCTTTTCGGTGAGCGAATTAACCTTGGCTGCGCAACCGGATGCGGCGTCAGGTCAGGGTCCTACCCTGCCGGCCGGATCACTGCGTCGCAGCTGGGCCTCCGGGCAACCTGCCCGCGACCTTGCCTCTGTGGGATCCGCCGCGACCACTTTTCACGTGGTCGAGCGCAGGAAGTATAAGCAAAATGAGTGATATTCGCAAAGATTCCGTGACCTTTCATCGCGTAGCCGAAGATGAGGCCGGACAAAGGATTGACAATTACCTGACACGCCTGCTGAAAGGGGTGCCGAAAAGCCATATCTATCGCATTCTGCGTTCAGGCGAAATACGCGTGAACAAGGGCCGCGCCGACGCCTCGCGACGGCTCTGTGCAGGCGACGAGATCCGCATTCCGCCGATACGGCTGGCAGCACGCGGCGAAGACCTGACGCCCGGCGCCACCTTCCCGGTCGTTTACGAAGACAACGCGATGCTGGTGATCGACAAGCCATCCGGCGTTGCCGTGCACGGCGGCAGCGGCGTGGCCTTCGGGGTCATCGAGCAGCTGCGCAAGGCACACCCCGAATTCCGCTATCTGGAACTCGTCCATCGCCTCGACCGCGAGACCTCCGGCCTGCTGATGCTGGCCAAGAAACGCTCGGCGCTCGTCAAACTGCACGACATGATGCGCGAAAACGTGCCCGACAAGCGTTATCTTGCCCTGGGCGTCGGCAAATGGAACCGCGACATCCACCACGTCAAGCTGCCGCTGTTGAAATTCACTACGGCCGACGGTGAGCGGATGGTGCGCGTATCGGAAGACGGCATCACCGCCCACACCATCTTCAAGGTCGAACGCAGCTTCACCGACTTCACCCTGGTCGAGGCCCGGCTGCGCACCGGCCGCACGCACCAGATCCGCGTGCATATGGTTGCCAGCGGCTGTCCGATCGCCGGCGACGAAAAGTATGGGGATTTCACCCTCAACAAAACGCTGGCCAAGCAAGGGCTAAAGCGCATGTTCCTGCATGCATGGAGCCTGACCCTGCCGCACCCGCTGACCGGCGAACCGCTCGAACTGAAGGCACCGCTGCCGGACGAACTGCAGCGCTTCCTCAACAGTCTGGAATGACATGAACACACCGTTTGACCTGATCGTATTCGACTGGGACGGCACGCTGATGGACTCGACCGCCCATATCACCCACGCCATCATGCGGGCCAGCCACGAACTCGGCCTGCCCGAGCCCGATGCCGCGCTTGCGCGCAGCGTCATCGGACTGAGCCTGGCCGAAGCGCTCCGACGCGCCTGCCCGCAGCTCCCCCCCGAACGCTATCAGGAGATGGCTGCGGCTTATCGCAAGCATTTTTTTGTCGGCGATGAAACGGTCGAACTTTTCGACGGCGTAGCTGCCGGCCTGGCCGAGATTGCCGCCCGCGGCGTCACCCTCGCCGTCGCCACCGGCAAAAGTCGCCGCGGGCTGACCCGCGCACTCGACGCCACCGGACTCGCCGGATGTTTTGCCGCCACCCGCACCCAGGACGATTGCCCGTCCAAGCCGCACCCGGCGATGCTGCTCGAACTGATGGACGAACTCGATGCCCGGCCGGAACGCACCCTGATGGTCGGCGACACCACACACGACCTGCTGATGGCGGCCGAAGCAGGTACCCACGCGGCCGGTCTGTGCTGCGGCGCGCATGGCAGCGACGAGCTGGCCGCCTGCCAGACGCTCGGCCTGTTTGCCGACTTCACCGCATTCCATGCCTGGCTGATGCCCCAACTGGGATAAACGCCCGGCGCAGCCTGCCACACGACTTGCCAGCAACATGGCTGACAGCCATTATGCAGACAAATGACGGTTTCCTTCCAAAACAGGGGGGAATAGTCACCAGCGACAACAGGAAAATCATCGTGACCGAAGACCCGAACTGGGAACGCAAACTCCTCGAACAACTTGCCGGCGCCACGCTGATCGAGCAGCGCCGGGCGCGGCGCTGGAAAATCTTCTTCCGGTTTGCCTGGCTCGCCGTGTTTGCAGCCATCGCCGCGGCACTGTTCTGGTCCGGCACCGAGCGCACGGTGTCGCCACTGGCCAGCGGCGGTCACGTCGCACTGCTGCGGCTCGACAGTGAAATCAGCACAGAGAACAACACGGCGGACAAAATGATTCAGGGGCTCGCCGACGCCTACGACGACAAGAGCGTGCGCGGCATCATCATCCGCGCCAACAGCCCAGGAGGCAGCCCGGTGCTCTCCGGCATGGTCTACGACGAGATCGTCCGGCAGAAAAAGCTGCACCCGACGATCCCGGTCGACGTGGTGGTCGAGGAAATGTGCGCCTCCGGCTGCTACTACATCGCTTCTGCTGCGGACAATATCTATGTCGACAAAGCCAGCATTGTCGGTTCGATCGGCGTCCTGTCCGACGGCTTCGGCTTCACCGGGCTGATGGATAAACTCGGCATCGAACGCAGACTGCGCACCGCGGGCGAAAACAAGGCGATGGGCGACCCGTTCTCGCCGACCAACCCGAAGCAGGAAGCCATTCGCCAGCAAATGCTCGACGACATTCACGCCCAGTTCATCAAGGCGGTCCGTGACGGTCGCGGCAAGCGCCTGAAAGAAACGCCGGACATGTTCAGTGGACTTGTCTGGATCGGAGAAAAGAGTATTCCGCTCGGTCTTGCCGACGGCTACGGTACGGTCGCATCGGTCGCGATGCGCAACATGCACACCGATCAGATCGTCGACTTCACGCCACAAGACGATCTCGGCAGCCGCTTTGCGCGCCATTTCGGCGTAGAATTCGGTTCGGGTATCATTAGTTTGTTCAATACCCGATTCTTCTGACCCGCGGAGGACGAGACAATGGCGAGAAAGCTACCCGACGACCACGACAACCCAGAACGCTGGTTGGTGTCGTACGCCGACTTCATCACCCTGCTGTTCGCATTTTTCGTGGTGATGTACGCGATCTCGTCATTGAACGAAGGCAAATACCGCGTGCTGTCGACTTCGCTGATCAATGCGTTCCGCTCCGGCACCAATATTTCCCTCAATAACCAGCCACCTAGCGGTTCGGCCAATACAATGGTGGAGGTACCGGAAACCAAGCCGATCGCCAAGGCGATCAAGAGCAACTCGGCGCTCCACGAACAGGCAAAACTCGGCAGTCTGGCCGCCGACCTGCGCTCGGTGCTCGAACCGCTCGTCAAGGGCGGCCAGGTGAAAATCTCGCAAACGCCGAAAGGCATTGAAATTGAAATCAAGGACAGCGCGCTGTTCGCCACCGGTCAGGCGCAACCGTCCACGGCATCCGAGCCAATGCTGACCCAGATGGCGGCGCTGCTCGGCAAGGTCGACAACTCGATCAGCGTCGAGGGCTTCACCGACAACGTACCGATCAAGACGTCGAACTTCCCGTCCAACTGGGAGCTGTCCGCCGCACGTGCCGGCAGCGTGGTGCGGCTGTTCCAGGAAAACGGCATCGAACCCAACCGCCTGGTGGCGGTAGGCCGTGCCGAAAACATGCCGGTGGCGGACAACACCTCGGCCGAAGGCCGTGCCCGCAACCGGCGCGTGTCGATCACGGTGCTGGCCAATGATGTCGCCACTCCTGGCCAGTCGCTGCCGATCGAGCAAATGAAGGCGCTTCAGGACTATTCCGCCGCCTCGGCCCCTGCCGGAGCGGTTGCACAGTAATACTCGCAACGACAACCAACGGGAGAACCGGATCATGGCCACACCCATCGGCAAATCGGCACTGGACCAGTTGTTTGGCAACGCCCGCACTCACAGTCACTGGCAGCAGCGGCCGATTGCGGAAGACTTGCTGCACCAGCTCTACGAGCTGCTCAAGCAATGCCCGACCAGCGCCAACTGCTCGCCGGCCCGTTTCGTATTCATCACCAGCAGCGAGGCCAAGGCCAGGCTGCTGCCCTGCCTCGCCGAAGGCAATCTGGAAAAAACCCGTCTCGCGCCCGTTACGGTGATCGTCGGCATGGATCTCGATTTCCATCGCCACCTGCCGCGGCTGTTCCCGCACGCCGATGCCCAATCGTGGTTCACCGGCCATGACGAACTGATCCGCAGCACGGCGTTCCGCAACAGCAGCCTGCAGGGCGCCTATCTGATCATGGCGGCAAGATCGCTCGGCATTGATTGCGGACCGATGTCGGGCTTCGACGCCAACCTGGTCGATGCCGAGTTTTTCCCCGACGGCAATGTGCACAGCAACTTCCTGATCAACCTCGGCTACGGCGAAGCGAGCAAACTTTATGGCCGTAGTCCGCGCTTCTCGTTCGACGAGGCGTGCCGGATCATTTAAAATCTCGCGAAATCCTACGATATGCCCGGCCCGGTCCGGGCATTTTTCCGAGAGACGATCATGTTCTATCCGCTGCTGCGCCCGCTGCTGTTCTCGCTAGACCCGGAACGCGCCCATGAACTCACCATGGGCATGCTCGACCTGACCCACCGCCTGCACCTGATGCGCCTGGCAGCGCCGCCCCGGGTCGACGCTCCGCTGCAGCTCATGGGTATCGACTTCCCCAACCGGGTGGGCCTGGCCGCCGGACTGGACAAAAACGGCGCACATATCGACGCGCTCGACGACATGGGCTTCGGCTTCGTCGAAATCGGCACCATCACGCCCCGTCCGCAACCGGGCAATCCGAAAAAGCGCATGTTTCGCATCGTCGAGCATCAGGGGCTCATCAACCGCATGGGATTCAACAATCTCGGCGTCGACGCGCTGGTCGCCAACGTGCGCCGCCGCAAGAGCCGCGGTGTGCTTGGCATCAACATCGGCAAGAATGCCGACACGCCGATCGAAAGCGCGGCCGACGACTACCTCGCCTGCATGGACAAGGTTTACCCGCTGGCTGACTACATCGCGGTCAATATTTCCTCCCCCAACACCAAGAATCTGCGCCAGCTGCAAGGCAACGACGCGCTGACCGCATTGCTCACGGCACTGAAGGACCGCCAGAGCGCGCTCGCCGACCTGCACGGCCGCTACGTGCCGCTGGCAGTCAAGATCGCACCCGACCTCGACGACGAGGCAATCGGCGATATCGCCCGCCTGCTCACCGCACACGGCATAGACGCCGTCATCGCCGGCAACACCACTCTGGCACGCGACACGATCGCCGGACACCGTCATGCAGAAGAAGCTGGCGGGCTTTCGGGCAAACCCCTGAGGGACAAGGCGACGCACCTTATCAGAAAATTAGCGATGGAACTTGATGGCAGCTTGCCTATCATAGGCGTTGGGGGTATTTTTTCCGGGCAGGATGCTGCAGAAAAGATCGGCGCAGGAGCAAGCCTGGTACAACTGTTCACCGGGATGATTTATCAAGGACCGGGCCTGATTGCCGAGGCAGCCCGTGCGACCGCACCCAAAGTTCAATAACCTCGCATTACAGATAACAGCTCCAAGGGAGATCTATCGTGACTCGTAAAATCATGGTCCTGGCGATGAGTGCCTTCGTCGGTGCCGGCCTGCTGAGCGGCTGCGCATCGGATTCGGCCATGGTCTACTCGCAAGACCAGATGCGCCAGGCGCAAACCGTACAACTCGGCACCATCGTATCGGTGCATAACGTCAAGATGCAGGGTTCCAACAACGGCCTGCTCACCCTCGGCGGTGCCGCGCTCGGCGGCCTTGCCGGCAGCAACCTCGGCCGCGGCGACAAGGCCAATGCCGCCGGCGCCATTGCCGGCGCCCTGGTAGGCGGATTTGCCAGCAATGCGGCGCAAAAGAGCGTCGGCACCAAGGATGCGCTGGAAATCACCGTCAAGCTCGATACCGGCCGTATGATCTCCATCGTGCAGGACCCGGATGTACAACTGGTGGCCGGGCAGCGCGTGCGCGTCATTTCCGGCGGCGGTACAGATCGCGTCGCACCGTTCTGATTGCGCCAGACAGCGAAAAGGCCCCGGGATCCGGGGCCTTTTTTTGCCGGTCTCGTCCGCATGCTTACGGCACAGAATCGGCCATGAACGGCACCCAGCGACCGAACAAAAGTTTTTCCAGCGGCCGGTAACCGGACTTGTACGCCATTTTCCGGCTCTCGCCGATCCAGTAACCGAGGTACACATAGCGCAGGCCGAGCTGGCGGGCGAGCTCCACCTGCCAGAGCACGTTGAACACGCCATAGCTGGCGCGCCGGTCGTCCGGGTCGTAAAAGGTATAAACCGCAGAGAGGCCATCGTCGAGCCGGTCGATCAGGCTGACCATCTTCAGTTCGCCATCGGCACGAAATTCGGCCAGCCAACTGTCGACGCTGCTTTTCAGAATGAACTCGGCATACTGGGCGGGATCGTCGTCCGACATGCCGCCTCCGCAATGCCGCGCCGACTGGTAGCGCAAATACAGTGCATAGTGCTCCGCCAGATACTTCAACGGCAGCAGCCTCACCGTCAGCCCGCTGTGACGGCGCCAGGCACGACGCTGACTACGATCCGGCGTGAAACTGCCAACCGGAATGCGCACCGGCACGCAGGCCTGGCATAAATCGCAATAAGGCCGGTAAGTATAGGAACCGCTGCGCCGGAATCCGAGTTGCACCAGCTGGCTGTAGACATGCCGGTCGATGGCCTCGGCCGGAATGGCGACCTGGGAGCGCGCTTCGCGCCCGGCCAGATAGCTGCAGCCATAGGGTGCAGTCGCGTAAAAATGGATGGCCATGAACTGGCCGGAGTCACGATGGCTCATTGCAATGGTGATAATTCCACAGTTGGGCAGGTTGCTTTTCCATAATCAACGATTTCAGATTAGCAAGAAACTGCGCGCGGGGAATCATTGCAGCGCCAAAATTCGCCAAATGGTGGGTATGCATCTGACAATCGATCATGCCGCAACCGTTGGCACCGAGGTGGCGCACCAGATGAACGAAGGCCAGTTTCGAGGCATCGTTGCGGCGGGCAAACATCGATTCGCCAAAAAACATGCCGCCGATCGACACCCCGTAGAGCCCGCCGGCGAGTTCGCCATCGATCCAGGTTTCACAACTGTGGGCATAACCGGCTGCATGCAAGCGGCAGTAGGCGTCAATCATTTCCGGCTGGATCCAGGTGCCGGCCTGGCCGCGGCGCGGCGCGGCACACGCCTGCATCACGGCGCGAAACACATGGTCGACACGGATTTCGTAACGACTGTTGCGCAGACGCTTGTCGAGCGAACGAGGCACGCGCAGCCGCTCGGGAAACAGCACCATGCGCGGCGCCGGCGACCACCACAGGATGGGCTCGCCGGCGGAATACCAGGGGAAAATGCCCTGCGAATAGGCGGCAAGCAGACGCCAGACCGACAGATCGCCACCAACGGCAAGAAGCCCGTTCGGATCGGCCAATGCCGTTTCCGGCGAGGGAAAGACAGGCTCGCGTCCAAGCCATGGCAGCATAGGCGGCGCCTCAGTCGTCAGCGGCGCTCCGCTGCGCTTCCAGGCACTCGGGACATTCGCCGTACATGTACAGCGCATGCTCCATGATGCGGAAGCCATGCTGATGGGCGATGCGGTCCTGCAGCGCTTCGATCTCCGGGTCGAAAAACTCAACCACCCGGCCGCACTGCACGCAGACCATATGATCGTGATGACCGCCCTGATTGAGCTCGTACACCGCCTTGCCGGTTTCGAAATGGTGACGCACGAGAATCCCCGCCTGCTCGAACTGCGTCAGCACGCGATAGATGGTAGCGAGACCGATATCGATGTTTTCGGCCAGAAGTTTGCGATACACGTCTTCGGCCGACATGTGGCGCAAGCCCGTGGACTCGAACAGATCGAGAATTTTCAGACGGGGTCCGGTAGCCTTCAGACCAATATCTTTGAGGTGACTGGCTTTGCTCATCGTGATATAAAGTGGCATCAGATTTAGGCCATGATAATGCCTTTTGGCAGCTTTGCCTAATTGAACCTCATTTGCATCGATGTGGAGTCTCATGCGCGCACTGACCCTGATCACCGTGCTGGCCCTGGCCGGCTGCTCCTATCTGAACCCGGCCAACTGGCACCCCTATCACATGGACATTCAGCAAGGCAACCTGGTGACCCAGGACGCCGTCGACAAGCTGAAGGTCGGCATGACGCGCGCGCAAGTCCGCTTCCTGCTGGGCTCGCCGCTGCTGGCAGACAGCTTCCATGCCGACCGCTGGAGCTACAAGTACCAGATGTACAAGGATGACAAGCTCGTCACCGACAAGCTGCTCGTACTCTATTTCAATGGCGACACGCTGACGAAGATCGAAGGCAATGCCTTGCCGGCCGAAGTCATTTACATGCCGGCGAGCAGCGCGTCCGCCCCGCTCGCCGCGTCCGCCCCGCTTGGCGCCTCGGCGCCGGCGGCGGGGAGCAAGCCGTGAACGTACTGAAGGTGGTCATCGTCGGCGCCAGCGGACGCATGGGCCGCAGCCTGATCGAAGCCGTGCTCGAACAGCCGCAGGCATTCACGCTGCATGCTGCCGTCGACCGTCCCGGCACGCCGGGCATCGGTCAGGATGCCGGCCTCGCCGCCGGCCGCACGACCGGTGTGACGATAGGCGACGATCCTGCGGCTGCGCTTGCCGGCGCTGATGTACTGATCGACTTCACCCGCCCCGAAGCCACACTCGGCTACCTGGAGCAGTGCCGCACACGTGGCGTCAACATGATCATCGGCACCACCGGCTTCGATGCCGCCGGAAAAGCCGCCATCGAAGCCGCCGCGCAAGACATCGGCATCGTCTTCGCATCCAACTTCAGTGTCGGGGTCAACCTGACCTTCAAGCTGCTCGACATCGCCTCGCGCGTGCTGTCCGAAGGCTACGACATCGAGATCATCGAGGCCCACCACCGCCACAAGATCGATGCGCCCTCCGGCACCGCCCTGCGCATGGGCGAAGTGGTCGCCAGCGCGCTTGGCCGCGATCTCGCCGAATGCGCGGTCTACGGCCGCGAAGGCGTCACCGGTGCACGCGATCCATCCACCATCGGTTTTGCGACGGTACGAGGCGGCGACATCGTCGGCGACCATACGGTACTGTTTGCGACGCCGGGCGAACGGATCGAAATCACCCACAAGGCATCGAGCCGCGCCACCTTCGCCAACGGCGCCGTGCGCGCCGCGCAGTGGCTGGCCGATCACCGCCAGGGGCTGTTCAGCATGCAGGATGTTCTCGACCTGAACTGAGCCACCCATGCGCCTTGCCCCGCTGGTCATGCTGCTGACCGCCGCCACCATCGTGACGGCGGTCATTGCTTTATGCCTCGCGCCGGATGGCGACACCTTGCAACTGATGCCGCTCATCAGCGGCAAACTGTCCGCCATCGACCGGCAACTGCTGCTGGAGCTGCGCCTGCCGCGGCAACTGCTCGCCTTTTGCGCCGGAGCCTTGCTGGCCGCTTCCGGTGCGGCGATTCAGGCACGTTTTCAAAATCCCCTCAGCGAGCCCGGGCTCGTCGGCATCAGTGGCGGCGCAGCGCTCGCCGCGGCGTTCGCCCTGCAATGGATGTTACCGAGCCCGCTCGTCTCCGTGCTCGCCTTCAGCGGCGGCATCGGCGGCCTGTTGCTGACCTGGCTGATGAGCCGCCGCGCGGCCAATGGCGAGCGGCTGATTCTCGCCGGCATCGCCGTCAACGCGATCTTCGGCAGCCTGCTGACACTGCGCATCGTCACGCTGCCCGATGGCTCTCTGCGTACCATCACCTTCTGGCTGATGGGCAGCTTCGCCAACGCCGACTGGGCACAGGCCCGCCTCTTCCTGCTGCTCACGCCGCCGCTGCTCGCCTTGCTCTACCGCGAATGGCGCCTGCTCAACGCATTGCAGCTCGGCTTGCAGAGCGCGTTTCACCTCGGCTTCGACGCACGCGGAGGCGGCCTGCGCATCGTCCTGCTCGCTGCACTCGCCGCATCGCTGGTGGTCTCCAATTGCGGCATGGTGGCCTTCATCGGCCTGATGGCGCCGCATCTTGCCCGGCAGCTGGTTGGCAGCCATGCCCGGCGTGTGCTCATCGCCGCGCCGCTGCTAGGCGGTTGGCTGGCCTTGCTCGCCGACACGGCGGCACATGCGCTGCTCTATCCGGCGGAATTACCGGTCGGGGTGATCACCAGCCTCGCCGGCGCACCGTTCTTCCTTTGGTTACTGTGGAAGAACGGCAAGGAGGGAGGCTGGCATGCTTGAAGCACAGGCGCTCACGTATTCTGTCGCCGGACAGCGCCGGGTCGACACGGTAAGCCTCTCCGTGCGTCCGGGCGAAGTGACGGTGGTGCTGGGGCCGAACGGCGCCGGCAAAAGCACGCTGCTTGCACTGCTCTCCGGTCTGCTCAGACCCGATTCCGGGCAAGTGCGCATCGAAGGCCGGGATCCGGCCCGCCTTTCCGCGCGCGAACTGGGTACATTGCGAGCCGTCGTTGAACAAAGCCCCGGCTGGCAGTCGGGGCTGAGTGCCGCGGAGCTGGTGATGATGGGCGGCTACCTCGCCGCAACCGCAGCCGACTGGCACACGGCGATGCAGCTCGCCCACTGCGAAGAATTTGCAGCCCGCCGCCTGGAAACACTCTCGGGCGGCGAGCGTCAGCGCGTCCATCTGGCCCGCGCGCTGTTGCAATTGCTAAGCTCCACCGCCCCCAACCGCTATCTGCTGCTCGACGAACCGACCGCCGCACTCGATTTCGGTTTCGCCGACGCGATGATGGCCGATATTCGCCTCTTCGCCGCACAGTATGGCATCGGTGTCCTTGCCGTCATCCACGATATCAATCTAGCGCTGCGCCATGCCGATACGGTGCTGTTGATGGCGAACGGCGCCGGCGCCGCATTCGGCACAACGGCGGAGGTGATGGAAAAGGGCAGGCTGGAGGCGATCTACGGTGTGCAACTGGCAGAGCTTGTCAGCCGGGAGACTCCGCTGCGCGCCTTTGTCCCGCTGGGACATGGCAGCGCGCCGCACTGAGGCGGCGCGCCCGTACCAGACGCATCAGGCGATCTGATGCTCGAAGGGCAAGGCTCGTGCTTCAAAGGTCTGGCAGATATGGCCGCTGTCGTCGACGCATTCGAGCCGCACGTCGAAGCCCCACAGTCGGGCCACATGCTTGAGCACCTCTTCGCTGCTCGTCGCTTCGAGCGGACGGCGCTGGTGCATGGTGTGACGCAGCGTCAGGCTGCGGTCGCCACGCACATTGACCGACCAGACCTGGATATTCGGCTCGCGCGAGCCGAGGTTGTACTGCTCGGACAACTGCTGCCGCACCGTCTGATAACCCTCTTCGTCGTGGATGGCGGTAACCTCCAGCTTGTCGTCCAGATCGTTGTCGCGCAGGCTGAAAAAGCGGAAATTGCGAATCAGTGTCGGCGACAGATACTGGGAAATGAAGCTCTCGTCCTTGAAATTGCGCATGGCAAAATCCAGCACCACGCGCCAATCGCCCCCGGCGATATCGGGGAACCAGGCACGGTCTTCGGCAGTCGGCGCCTCGCAGATGCGACGGATATCCTGATACATGGCAAAGCCGAGCGCATACGGATTGATGCCTTGATACCAGCGTGCAGTCACCGGCGGTTGATAGACCACATTGGTATGTGACTGCAGAAACTCCAGCATCGCCCCCTCGGTGACCAGCCCCTTGTCGAACAGCCGGTTCATGATGGTGTAGTGCCAGTAGGTTGCCCAGCCCTCGTTCATCACCTGCGTCTGCCGCTGCGGATAGAAATACTGGGCAATCTTGCGCACGATGCGCACGATCTCGCGCTGCCAGGGTTCCAGGAGCGGTGCCGACTTCTCGATAAAATAGAGCAGGTTTTCCTGCGGTTCGGGAGGAAAACGCACCGCGCCGCGGTCACCGTCGTCTCGGTCGCGGCGCGGAATGGTGCGCCACAGATCGTTGACCTGCATCTGCAAATAATGCTCGCGCTCTTCCTGACGTGCCTGCTCTTTCGCCAGAGACAGCTTCTGCGGACGCTTGTAGCGATCGACGCCATAACTCATCAGTGCATGGCAGGAGTCGAGCAGCGACTCGACCGCATCGATGCCATAACGCTCTTCGCAACGCGAAATATAGCTTTTGGCAAATACCAGATAGTCGATGATGGCCGATGCGTCGGTCCAGGTCTTGAACAGGTAATTGCCCTTGAAGAACGAGTTATGACCGTAGGCCGCATGCGCGATCACCAGCGCCTGCATGGTCATGGAATTCTCTTCCATCAGGTAGGCGATGCAGGGATTGGAATTGATGACGATCTCGTAGGCAAGCCCCATCTGACCGCGCTTGTAGCTCTTCTCGGTCGAGACGAAGTGCTTGCCGTACGACCAGTGGTGGTAGTTGACCGGCATGCCGACCGATGAATAGGCATCCATCATCTGTTCGGCAGTGATGATCTCCAGCTGCACCGGGTAGACATCGAGCCCGTATTCGTCCACCGCGATGGTCTTGATGGCGCGGTCGTACTCGTCGATCAGGTCGAAGGTCCATTCCGAACCGGTAGAAATCGGCGTCATGGCAAATCTCCTTTTCAACGCGTGGCCGGCTGTCGCTTGAACAACTCGCGGAACACCGGATAAATGTCCGCCGCCGCATGGATCTTCTGCATCGCAAAATGGCGGTTGCGCTCTTTGACTTTCAGATATTCGTACCACAGGTTCTGCGGGTCGCCGTCGGTGATCTCGATATAGGCGTAGTACTGGCAGAACGGCAGCAGCTGCTCTTCGAGAATCTGCGCACAATTGGCCGAATCGCTGTCCCAGTTGTCGCCGTCGGACGCCTGCGCCGCGTAGATGTTCCACTCGCTGCTCGAATAGCGCTTCTGGATAACCTCGCGCATCAGGTTGAGCGCGGAGGACACGACCGTGCCGCCCGACTCGCGCGAATGGAAGAAATCGTTCTCGTCGACCTCGACCGCACTGGTGTGATGGCGGATGAACACCACCTCGATCTTGTCATAGTTACGCTGCAGGAACAGATAGAGCAGGATGAAGAAGCGTTTGGCCATATCCTTCTTCGCTTCGTCCATCGAACCCGACACGTCCATCAGGCAGAACATCACCGCCTGGCTGGTCGGCATCGGCTGCTTGACGCGGTTGTTGTAGCGCAGATCGAACGGATCGATGAACGGAATGCTCGCCAGCTTCTCGCGCAGCAGATGAATGCGCGCCCGCCGCTCACGCACGTCGCGTCCGACCTCGTCGTCCGATTCGATCACCGCATCGAGCTCTTCCTCGGCGTCGTTGAGCTGGGTCAGCGTCGGCGCGGCCATCGCAACCCGGCGCGCCAGCGCACCGCGCAGCGAACGCACGATGCTGATATTGGTCGGCGTGCCGTCGTTGGTATAACCGGCACGCACCGACTTGAGCTCTTCGACGCCCATGAGCTGGGTCTTGATCAGATTGGGCAGCGCCAGATCGTCGAAGAACACGTTCATGAACTCTTCGTGCGACAGCTCGAAGGCAAAATCGTCTTCGCCCGAGCCGTCCTGGCTCGCCTTGCCGCCCCCTCCTCCTCCGCCCCCGCCCTGCGGGCGGGGAATCCGGTCGCCCCGGACATAATCTTCGTTGCCGGGGTGGACCGCCTCGCGCACGCCGCCGCGGCCGTGCTGGAATTGTGGCTCGGAGATGTCGCGAACCGGAATCGACACCTTTTCGCCACTATCGATATCGGTGATGCTGCGGCCCTTGATCGCGCGCGACACGGCCTCCTTGATTTGCGCCTTGAACCGGCGCAGGAAGCGCTCGCGGTTGACCGCGGACTTGTTCTTGCCGTTTAGACGACGATCAATGATGTGAGACATGACGCCCTCGCTTGGGGCGCCCGTCTCGGGCGCCCCGTCCTGGATGGTTCGGAGACGTGCGCTTACGACGACTTGCGCACGCGCAGGTACCATTCGCACAGCAGGCGTACCTGTTTGGCCGTGTACCCTTTCTCTACCATCCGGTTGACGAAGTCTTCATGCTTCTTCGCATCCTCGGCGCTCGCCTTGGCATTAAACGAAATGACCGGCAACAGCTCTTCGGTGTTGGAGAACATCTTCTTCTCGATCACCGTGCGCAGTTTCTCGTAGCTTGTCCAGGTCGGATTCTTGCCGCCGTTGCTGGCACGCGCGCGCAGCACGAAATTGACGATTTCGTTGCGGAAATCCTTCGGATTGGAAATTCCGGCCGGTTTCTCGATTTTTTCCAGTTCGGCGTTGAGCGAGTTGCGATCGAAGATTTCACCCGTGTCCTGGTCGCGATACTCCTGATCCTGAATCCAGTAATCGGCGAAGGTCACATAGCGGTCAAAGATGTTCTGCCCGTACTCGGAGTAGCTCTCCAGGTAGGCAGTCTGGATTTCCTTGCCGATGAACTCGACGTATTTCGGCGCCAGATACTCCTTGATGAACGACAGGTAGCGCTGTTCGGTTTCACCCGGGAACTGCTCGCGCTCGACCTGCTGCTCGAGCACGTAGAGCAGGTGCACCGGATTGGCCGCCACCTCGGAGTGGTCGAAGTTGAACACCTTCGACAGGATCTTGTAGGCGAAGCGGGTCGACAGACCGCTCATGCCCTCGTCCACGCCGGCGAAATCGCGATACTCCTGCAGCGACTTGGCCTTCGGGTCGGTATCCTTCAGATTTTCGCCGTCATACACCTGCATCTTGCTATAGATGCTCGAGTTTTCCGGCTCTTTCAACCGCGACAGCACCGCAAACTGCGCCATCATCTTCAACGTTCCCGGTGCGCATGGCGCATGGCCCAGCGAGGAATTGGTGATCAGCTTGTCGTAGATGCGGATTTCGTCCTTGACCCGCAGGCAATACGGCACCTTGACGATGTAGATACGGTCGAGGAAGGCTTCGTTGTTCTTGTTGTTGCGGAACTGCTTCCACTCCGACTCGTTCGAGTGGGCAAGGATGATGCCGTCGAACGGAATCGCGCCGAAACCTTCGGTGCCCTTGAAGTTGCCTTCCTGGGTGGCGGTCAGGAGCGGGTGCAGCACCTTGATCGGCGCCTTGAACATTTCGACGAACTCGAGCAGGCCCTGGTTGGCCAGGCACAAGCCGCCGGAGTAGCTGTAGGCATCAGGGTCATCCTGCGCGTATTTTTCCAGCTTGCGGATATCGACCTTGCCCACCAGCGACGAAATGTCCTGGTTGTTTTCGTCGCCCGGCTCGGTCTTGGCCACGGCGATCTGGCGCAGCACCGACGGATAGCGCTTGACGACGCGGAACTGGCCAATGTCGCCGTTGAACTCGTGCAGGCGCTTGACCGCCCACGGGCTGGGGATCGGCTTCAGATAGCGGCGCGGAATGCCGAACTGCTCTTCGAGAATGGGACCGTCCTCCTCATAGCTGAACAGGCCGAGCGGCGATTCGTTCACCGGAGACCCCTTCAGGCAATAGAAGGGCACGAGCTCGGTCAGCTCCTTCAGCTTCTCGGCGATCGACGATTTGCCGCCGCCGACCGGCCCGAGCAGATAGAGAATCTGCTTCTTTTCTTCCAGCCCCTGTGCGGCATGGCGGAAGTAGGCCACCACCTGCTCGATGACCTCCTCCATGCCGTAAAACTCGCGGAAGGCCGGATAGACCTTGATCAGCTTGTTGCTGAATATGCGCGACAGCCGGGAATCGTGCCGGGTATCGATGAGCTCGGGCTCGCCGATGGCCATCAGCATGCGTTCGGAAGCTGTCGCATAGGCGGCAGGCTCCCGTTTGCAAAGCTCGAGATACTCCTGGATGGTGAGTTCTTCTTCGCGGGTGCGATCGTAGCGCGAGGCGTATTGACTGAAGATGTCCGGATGCATGGCTCTCTCCTGGCGGATTGCAAGGCACGCACGACAGCCTCTTCGCACGCCGGCGCCCCTTGCTTATTTGAGTAACTGCAGCAAATTCGGTTCTGTTTTTTTTGGGTATAGCACAATGACAGTCTGATGACGCAAACGCCTCCGCAGCCGATCGTCACAAAAAAGGACGCGCAGAATCTGCCGCGGCAAAAAAGCTCAGCACAAACAAAGACAAACAATCATCGCCAATCCGGAAAATATTTTCCGGTCTAACGACGGGTAAGGATTTTCGCTCCGATTTCGTACAGCCGGTTACGTTCGATCTCGTTGCAGCGGCGCACTTCGACCTCGGCCTCGAACGGTTTTCCGGGCAAATTGCCCACCGCGGGGGTCAGCACCAGCACCATCAGGTGCTCGCCGTATTGCGGCACATAAGACGTGTGCAGCGCGATACCGTCGACAGAAATATCGGCGCATTCGCCATAGTGGGTTTCCCCGGTATGCAGGGACTTGATGCGCGCCTTGCAGCGCATCGACACGCGGCGCGAACCGCGGCGGTTGTGATGGGCATCAAACGGCACTGGGCATCCTCCCTTGCAAATGGGCCTGCAGCCAGAACAGGCCGACCAGGCTCTTGCTGTCGCAGATCTCGCCATTGCAGGCCTTGAGCAAGGCCGTCTCCAGCGGCAGCGTCACGACTTCCAGAAACTCGCCGGCGTCGAGCTGTCTCTCGCCCGCCACGAGTCCGCGCGCCAGATAATAATGAATCTGCTCGTTCGAATAACCGATGCACGGATGCGCGGTACCGAGAAAGACCCATTCGCTGGCGGTGAAGCCGGTTTCCTCGAACAACTCCCGTTTGCCGCACGCCTCGGGCGATTCGTCCGGATCGAGCTTGCCGGCCGGTATTTCGAGAAACTCGCGCCCAGCCGCATAGCGGTACTGGCGTTCGAGCACGAGGCGATGATCGTCGGTCAACGCCAGTACGGCGACTGCACCGGGATGGCGGATGAACTCGCGCCAGGTTTCACTGCCGTCGGGCAACGCGATGCGATCGCGCCACACCTTGAGGAAACCGCCCTCGAACACCAGCTTGGACTCGAGTTTCTTTTCGGTCAGATCCACAAACACCTCATCTCATCGGCCATATCGCAACGCAGCTATTCTACCCATCCATGGCGTGATGAAGCACTAAATGTTGAGTCAATTCTAGTACATAGCATCCAGATATACGCAAACCCTGTCAGAAAGCCATACACGTCCGAGTGCAAAAATACAACGGCCATTGCCAATCGTTATTCATCCCCGTTGTCATAAAACACTTGTCAAAGCGGCGGAAATAATTTAAACAAACGTTTGATTCACGGCGACCCGCCGCGACACGACACCTAATATAACGATTCAGGAGAGACGCATGCCCGCCTACCAAGCCCCGCTGCGCGACTTTGACTTTGTCCTCAACGAACTGTTCCAAGTGCAGCAGGCCCTGAAAGCGCTGCCGGGTTATGAAGATATGGACAGCGAAACGCTGGGGTCCTATCTGGAAGCCGCCGCCACTTTCTGCGAAAACGAAATCGCGCCGCTCAATCGCAAGGGCGATGAGCAGGGCTGCCAGTTCGATCCGGCCACGCATGCCGTCACCACCCCGGAAGGCTTCGCCGGCGCCTACCGCCAATACTGCGAGCTCGGCTTCCCCGGCCTCGATTGCGATCCGCAGTACGGCGGCCTCGGCATGCCCAAGATTCTCGCCTTCCCGGCAATGGAAATGCTCTGTTCGGCCAATGTCGCCTGGTCGATGTATCCTGGCCTGTCACATGGCGCCTACGCCGCCATTCACGCGCATGGCACCACCGAGCAGAAAAACACCTATCTGCCCAAGCTGGTCGACGGCAGCTGGACCGGCACCATGTGCCTGACCGAACCGCACTGCGGCACCGACCTCGGCATGCTCAAGAGCAAGGCGGAACCGAACGGCGACGGCAGCTACGCCATTACCGGCACCAAGATCTTCATCTCGGCCGGCGAGCACGACATGTCGGACAATATCGTTCACTTGGTACTGGCCCGCCTGCCGGACGCGCCAAAGGACGTCAAGGGCATCTCGCTGTTCATCGTGCCGAAGTTCCATGCCGACGGCAGCCGCAACCCGGTCTTCTGCGGCAGCCTCGAACACAAGATGGGCATCCGCGCCAACGCCACCGCTGTGCTGAATTTCGAAGGCGCGCAAGGCTATCTGCTCGGCGAACCGAACAAGGGTCTCGCCTGCATGTTCACCATGATGAATGCCGCCCGACTCGGCTGCGGCATGCAAGGTCTGGGCCTCGGCGAGGCGTCCTACCAGGGGGCGCTGGCCTATGCGCGCGACCGCCTGCAGATGCGCGCACTCAACGGCGCCAAGGCACCCGAGAAGGCCGCCGACCCGATCATCGTCCACGCCGACGTGCGCCGCATGCTGCTGACGCAGAAGGCCTACACCGAAGCCGCCCGCGCGCTGACCACCTTCCTCGCGCTGCAACTCGACATCGAAGAAAAACACCCGGACGCCGACACCCGCGCCACCGCAGCCGACCTCGTCGCCCTGCTCACCCCGGTCGCCAAGGCCTTCATGACCGACAACGGCTTCATCGCCACCAACCTTGGCATGCAAGTGTTCGGCGGCCACGGCTACATCCGCGAATGGGGCATGGAACAACTGGTACGCGACTGCCGCATCGCCCAGATCTATGAAGGCACCAACGGCATCCAGGCGCTCGACCTGCTCGGTCGCAAGGTACTGGCCGACCAGGGCGCGAAGCTGCGCAAGTTTTCCGCCATCCTGCAGCAGTTCTGCAAGGAAAATCAGGACCGGGCCGAGCTGGCCGAATTCATCGCCCCGCTGGTACAACTGATGAAAGATGTCGGCGAGGCCAGCATGAAGATCGGCATGGCGGCGATGCAGGACCGCGATGAAGTCGGTGCGGCAGCCACCGACTACCTGCGGCTGATCGGCCACCTGACCTATGCCTGGCTGTGGGCGCGCATGGCGGCGGTATCGCTCGGTCACGACGATGACTTCCACAAGGGCAAGGTGGCAACCGCCCGCTTCTACTTCGCCAAGCTCCTGCCGGAGACCCAGGCGCTCATCGCCCAACTCAAGAGCGGCGCGAAGTCACTGATGGCCGGCGCCGACAGTGCGCTGAGCTAAGTCGGCGAGAAACGACCACGGCGCGCATAAGTAGGATTTATCTTATTTATGCGCGCCATACCAAACGCATAATCTGCCACGGATGGCGCAATGGTTGCGCCCCAACCGTGAGAGCTCAGCATGCGTAAACCCTTCTTCTTCGCCCTGACGATGCTTGCCGCCGTCGAAGCCTGTGCGGCCGGCCTGCCCCCGTCACCCGCTGCCATCGATGCAAGCAGCTACACCGCAGCCACCTATCATCCGGGCCGCGTTCAACACATCGTGCTGTTCAAGTACAAGGACTCGGTCACGCCGCAGCAACGCCAGGAAGTCATTCACCGTTTTCTCGCGCTCAAGACGCTCTGCCGACGCGACGGGAAACCCTATATCGAGTCCATCGTCACCGGAAGGCAGAACAGCGCCGAAGGCGCTGCGCGCGGACTGGAACAAGGCTTCATCGTCACCTTCGCCTCGGAGGGCGACCGCAACTACTATGTCGGCACACCGGTAGTGACAGACGCGCGTTACTTCGATCCGGCACATGCCGAATTCAAGCGCTTCGTCGGACCGCTGCTTGCTGCAGACGGCGGAGCGCTGGTCTTTGATTTCAACGAAGAACAACGGGAATAGGCGGCAACAACATCGCTCAAGGGCGATTGCGCATGAAGTCGGCGGTCTCGGCGAAAGCCTGCAGGAGTTTTTCTTTCAGCCAATCCTCGCAGATCAGCGCCGCCACCGCCCGACGCATGCACAGCATCCACGCGTCGCGGGCCGCCTCATCGATGGCAAACGGCATGTGGCGCATGCGCAGCCGCGGATGGCCGAAGGTCTGCTGGAACAGCGGCGGACCGCCGAGCCAGCCGGACAGGAACATGAACAGCTTCTGCCGCGATCCGGAGAGGTCGGCCGGATGCATCTCGCGCAACGCACTTGCAGCGGGTTCGCTGTCCATGATGTCGTAGAAGCGGTCCACCAGCCAGCGCACCACGCCCTCGCCGCCCAGCAGGGCATAGGGCGTCATCGGCGTCGGCCCGTTCACGGACGGGCCTTGCGCGCGAGCGCCAGATACTTGTCGTCTTCGCCGTCGAAAATCTCCTCGCCGGCCGCCTCGAGCGCATTGGCAAGGCACTCGCCCGCCTCTCCGATCTCACCCTGCTCGAACAATACCTGCCCCATGCGCAGCTCAAGATAGGGATTGGCGAGTCCGCCCGGACAGGTCAGGGCAAAATCGAGCGCTTCTTCCGCCGCAGCATGGCGCCCGGCGAAGAACAGCGCGTCGGCGATGGCGATCTTGATCCAGGTCGCCGCTTCCCAGGCACGTTGCGGGTCGGGCAGCAATGCCCAGGCCTGTTCGTATTCGGCCAGGGCAAGATCGAAGGCATCCGCCTCGGTATGCAGGTCGCCCTGCTTGCAATGGGCCTCGATGGTCTTGAAAAGCGCGGAGTCGAGCTGGGGTTCGGCAGACATGAAAGATTCCGTATCCGGTCAGAACATGAAATCCCGGCCGGAAAAAACAGCTTCCGGCCGGGACGGGGCGGGAACGGACCCATGGTCCGCCCCATCATGCAAATGCGCAGCGGCGGCTTACTCGTCGCGGCCGCAGCACGCCTTGTATTTCTTGCCGCTGCCACACGGGCAGGGATCGTTGCGGCCGACCTTGTCGCCTTCGCGGCGCACGGTGGTCGGCGCATTGGCCTTGGCATGCCAGTAGTTGAATACCGATTGCAGGGCCATCGGCAACTGGTCCCTGAAGTCTTCGAGCTCTTCCGGACTAAAGTCGACCAGGTCGTCGCCATCATCCTCCTCGAACATGCCGCCAAGCGCCATGACCGGTAGCAGCAACTCCTCGAAACCTTCGTCGTCGGCCTTCTCGAACCAGTCGGTCGGCACACTGTCGAGCGCATACAGATAGGCATTGCACCACGGCCAGTAATCGGCATCATCGGAATCTTCTTCCGCATACAGAATCAGATCGAGCGGCTCGGTGGCAGCCAAGGCATCGGCAGTGGCGAAATAAAGCTTCTCCAGCAGCGCGCGCAGTTCGTCCCGCTCGGCATCGCTGGAAAACTCAGGGGCATCGCCCAGCACCTCCGACCACCAGAAGTCTGGGTCTACTTCATCCGGACCGCTGATCAGGGCAGCGAAAAAACCCTGCACCTCGTCGGGCCGCATGGTGCTGCCGGCCGCCGAAAGCGGATTGAGAAGATGCTCCAGTCGAGCCAGGTCGTGATCGTCGAATACGGTGGTGCTCATGATGCGTCCTCTCGGCAGTGTCTGGGGCGAATTGTAGGCCAATATCGCTTCCTCGTGCGGGAGATTCATCAAATTGCCGCCAGCCGTCACGGAAAAAACCCCTGTCCAGAGGAAAATCCACGCGCGCCGGCACGATTAAACGCTACAATCGGACAAAAAGGCCAAGGTTTTCAGGACGACATGGAACAGGAACACTACAGCATCTCCGAACTTGCCCGCGAACTCGACGTCACCGCGCGCACCATCCGCTTCTACGAAGAGCAGGGACTGATCGAGCCAGAGCGCCGCGGCCAGCAACGCATCTTCGACCGGCGCGACCGCGCCCGGCTCAAGCTCATTTTGCGCGGCAAGCGCATCGGACTTGCTCTGGCCGAGATCCGGGAAATACTCGACCTCTATCAGCGCGCGCGTGACGAAGCGCAGCAGTCGCAGAAACTGCTCGAGTTGCTCTCCGACCGGCGTAGTCAACTCATTGCCCAGCGGCAGGACATCGACGCCGTGCTGGAAGAGATCGACAACCTCGCCAATCACTGCCGCAAGATCATCGCCACGCGCGAAACCGCCTAATGGGACAGGGCGACATTCCCGGCATCATCGATCCGGGCAAGCCGCCCGGTGCGCAACAGCCCGTCGAGCCGCCAGAGTAGCAATGAGTCCCCCAGGAAGGCCGGATAATCCCCCATGACCTCGCCCGCCAGCCTGGCGGGCTGCATCGGCCCGCTGCGGGCCAGATGCGCCGACAACACATCATCCAGATGATCGAACGGGTATTCGGCAATCCGCCCGTCGGCCTCTAGCCGGCGCCAGCCCTGCCCCTGCGCTTTCCATTGCTCCCATTGCCGTACCAGCGCGGCACGCTCGCTGCCGGCCACAGGCCGGGCTACCCGTGACAGCAGGGATTCAGGCGTACTCGTGACAACCGACTGCAAAACCCCCTGTCCGCTGGCGTCACAGATCTCGACGACCGACAACGCCGTTTGCGGCGCAATGAGACTGGCGACCATCGCCAAGAGCAAACGCTCTTCCACATTGTTGCCGACCCAGACGACGACGGGTTGCGGTAATTCAAGCGCCGCAAACAGGGCGCTGCGCTCATGGGCGAAGCGTTCCAATACTGCCGATCGCGCTTCGGCATCCATGCGGGAGTCCACCGCCAGCAGTTGCGCAAAAAAAGCACTGCGCTCGGTTTCGACCGGCAGGTCGGCCTGGCGTAGCGGCCCGACGCCCAGATCATCGGGCGAGGTGACAATCTGCTCTTCCCTTCCCAGTAGACGGTTACGCTGCGCCATGACGGCAGCGGCACTGACATTCCATACAATATTGCGATAATCAGGCATATGTTCTTACCAATGTAGTTATTAAAACTTACATTCAGACTCACTTCGTCCCGCGAAGTGCCGGGCGAAAGTTCCGGTAAGCGAAAGCTGTTGTTCCAACAGTTAGTTGACGTTTACGTAAACGTAATTCATGATTCAAAAAAACAACCGGAGAGACCGACATGGAACAAGACAGCCTCGACCTGCTGCGCGACAGCGTGCACACCTTCGCCGCACGGGAAATCGCCCCGCGCGCCGCCGCCATCGATCGCGACAACGCCTTTCCCGCCGACCTGTGGCGCAAGATGGGTGAAATGGGCCTGCTGGGCATCACCGTCGCCGAGCAGTACGACGGCAGCGGCATGGGCTATCTGGCGCAGATCATCGCCATGGAAGAAATCAGCCGCGCCTCGGCCTCGGTCGGCCTCTCCTACGGCGCACACGCCAACCTGTGCGTCAACCAGATCTTTCGCAACGGCAACGCCGAACAGAAAGACCGTCTGCTGCCGAAACTGATTTCCGGCGAACATGTCGGCGCCCTGGCAATGTCCGAACCCGAAGCCGGCTCAGACGTGATGTCGCTGCAACTGAAGGCACGCGCCGACGGTGACCACTTCGTCCTCGACGGCTCGAAGATGTGGATCACCAACGGCGGCGATGCCGATGTGCTGGTGGTCTACGCCCGCACCGGCGACAACGCGCTCACCACCTTTCTGATCGAAAAGGGCATGCCGGGATTCTCCGCCGGACAAAAGCTCGACAAGCTCGGCATGCGCGGCTCCAATACCTGGCCGCTGTTCTTCGACGGCTGTCGCGTGCCGCGCGCCAACGTGCTCGGCGAAGTCGACCAAGGCAGCCGCGTCCTGATGAGTGGCCTCGACTACGAGCGCGCCGTGCTTGCAGCCGGGCCGCTCGGCATCATGCAGGCCTGTCTCGACCTCGCCCTGCCCTATCTGCGCGAACGGCGCCAGTTCGGCCGGCCGATCGGCGACTTCCAGCTCATGCAGGGCAAGCTTGCCGACATGTACGTCGCACTGTCGGCAACGCGCGCCTACGTCTACGCAGTCGGCAACGCGCTCGATGCCGGACGCGAAGGACGCACGATCCGCAAGGATGCCGCCGGCGCCATCCTGTTCGCCGCCGAACAGGCAACGCGGATGGCGCTCGAGACCATCCAGTGCCTCGGTGGCAACGGCTATATCAACGACTATCCGGCCGGTCGTCTGCTGCGTGACGCCAAACTCTACGAAATCGGAGCCGGCACCAGCGAGATCCGCCGCTGGCTGATCGGCCGCGAACTGCTGGCCGGCGAATGACGGGGAAGGCGCGATGACCATTCTCGACACGCGTTTATCGGTGCAATCCGACAGCTTCAGACAAAACGACGCCGCGATGCGCGCCCAGGTCGAAGATCTCGAACGGACGCTCGCACGCATCGCAGCCGGCGGCGGCGCCGAAGCCGCCGCGCGCCACACCGCCCGCGGCAAACTGCTGGTGCGCGAGCGCATCGACCGCCTGCTCGACCCCGGCTCGCCGTTTCTCGAACTGTCGCCGCTCGCCGCTTGCGGACTTTACGACGACGAGGCGCCAGCTGCCGGACTCGTCTGCGGCATCGGCCGGGTCAGCGGGGTCGAATGCATGCTGGTCGCCAACGATGCCACGGTAAAAGGCGGCACCTACTATCCCCTGACGGTGAAAAAACACCTGCGTGCGCAGGAGATCGCACTGGAGAACCGCCTGCCCTGCATCTATCTGGTCGACTCCGGCGGCGCCTTCCTGCCGCTGCAGGACGAAGTATTCCCCGACCGGGATCACTTCGGCCGCATCTTCTACAACCAGGCGCAGATGTCGGCGCACGGCATCGCCCAGATCGCCGTGGTGATGGGTTCGTGTACCGCAGGCGGCGCCTATGTGCCGGCGATGAGCGACGAAACCATCATTGTGCGCAACCAGGGCACCATCTTCCTTGGCGGTCCGCCGCTGGTGCGCGCAGCGACCGGCGAAATCGTCAGTGCCGAAGAGCTGGGTGGCGCCGACGTGCACACCCGCGTTTCCGGTGTCGCCGATTACCTGGCCGACAACGACGACCACGCGCTCGCCCTCGCCCGCCAGGTGGTCGCAAGTCTCAACTGGCGCCGTCAGGGCGAACTCGACCGCATCGCGCCGCGCCTGCCGCGCCGCCCGGCGCAGGAACTCTACGGCGTCATCCCGTCCGACACCAAGAAACCCTACGATGTACGCGAAATCATCCTGCGGCTGGTCGACGACTCCGACTTCGATGAATTCAAGCAGAACTACGGCACAACCCTCGTTACCGGCTTTGCGCGCATCGACGGCTACCGCGTCGGCGTGATCGCCAACAACGGCATCCTGTTCTCCGAATCGGCGCTCAAGGGCGCCCATTTCATCGAGCTGTGCTGCCAGCGGCGCATCCCGCTGGTATTCCTGCAAAACATCACCGGCTTCATGGTGGGCAAAAAGGCCGAGAACGCCGGCATCGCCCGCGATGGCGCGAAACTGGTCAGCGCGGTCTCCTGCGCGGCGGTGCCCAAGTTCACCGTACTGATCGGCGGCAGTTTCGGCGCCGGCAACTATGGCATGTGCGGCCGCGCCTTCGGCCCGCGATTCTTGTGGATGTGGCCCAACAGTCGTATCTCGGTCATGGGCGGCGAACAGGCGGCAACAGTGCTTGCTCGCATCAAGCGCGACCAGTTGGGCGACGACTGGAGCGACGCCGACGAAGAGGCCTTCAAGGCGCCGATCCGGGCCCAGTACGAACTTCAGGGCCACCCCTACTACGCCAGCGCCAGGCTGTGGGACGATGGAGTCATCGACCCGGCCGCCACGCGCGACGTGTTGGCGCTCGCCCTCGAAGCCAGTCTCAACGCTCCGATAGCCGACAGCCGTTTCGGCATCTTGCGCATGTGAGGACAACATGAGCGAAACCCTGCAATTGGAACTGCGCAGCCAGCGCGCGAGCATCCGTCTCACCCGGCCTGACACGCACAATGCCTTCACGCCGCAACTGATCGTCGAGCTGACCGATGCGCTCGAATCCGCCGCCGCGCACGCCGATACGCGCGTTATCGTGCTCTCCGCCGAAGGCCGGAGTTTCAGCGCCGGCGCAGACCTCAACTGGATGCGGGCCGCCGGCGCGCTGCCCGAGTCCGCCAATCTTGCCGACGCGAAAAAACTCGCCCGGCTGTTCCGCACCTTGTACCGCAGTCCGAAGCCGGTCATTGCCCGCGTGCACGGTGCGGCGATCGGTGGCGGCCTCGGCCTCGTCGCCGCCTGCGACATCGTCGTCGCAGCGCCCGAAGCGCGCTTCGGTCTCACCGAGGTGCGCCTCGGGCTGGCGCCGGCCATCATCGGTCCCTACGTCGCCGAAGCGATCGGCCTGCGCCAGACGCGCCGCTATGCGCTCAGCGGAGAGCTGTTCGGCGCCGAACGGGCGCTCGCGCTCGGGCTGGTACACGAGATCGCCGCCGCAGACCAGCTCGATGCCACCGTCGATGAGTTCGCCCGGCTCGTGGCGCTGGGCGGACCGCGCGCCGCCGGTGAAATCAAGGATCTGCTGCGCAATCTGGGCCGCGGCCCCGGCGACGACGCCGTACTCGAAGACTGCACCCGGCGTATCGCCAGATTGCGTGGCGGCGCCGAGGCGGCCGAAGGGCTGGCGGCCTTCCTCGACAAACGCGCGCCTTCCTGGCAAGGGAATGACTGATGTTCGACAAGATCCTGATCGCCAACCGCGGTGAAATCGCCTGCCGCATCATCGCCACCGCCCGCCGGCTCGGCATCGCCACCGTCGCCGTCTACGTGCCGGCCGATGCGTGCTCGCTGTGGGTGGAAAGCGCCGACGAAGCCTGTGAAATCACCTCCGGCAGTTATCTCGACGGCGCGGCGCTGATCTCCATCGCCAGGCAGACCGGTGCGGAGGCCATCCACCCCGGCTACGGTTTCCTGTCCGAAAACGCCGCTTTCGCCGGCGAGTGCGCAGCCGCCGGCATCGCCTTCGTCGGCGCAGGCCAACAGGCGCTGGCCACCATGGGGTCGAAATCGGCAGCGAAAACCCTGCTCGCCCCCAGTGGCATTCCCCTCTTGCCCGGCTATCACGGTGACGATCAGGACGACGCGCTGCTCGCACGCGAAGCGGCCCGCATCGGCTACCCGGTGCTGATCAAGGCCAGCGCAGGCGGAGGCGGCAAAGGCATGCGCGTGGTCGCCGATGCCGGCACATTCGCCGCCGCGCTCGCCGCCTGCCGCCGCGAAGCGGCTGCGGCCTTCGGCGACGCGCGCGTGCTGGTCGAAAAGTACCTGACCCGCCCGCGCCATATCGAAGTGCAGATCTTCGCCGACAGCCACGGCCATTGCCTCTATCTGTTCGAACGCGACTGCTCGGTGCAGCGCCGTCACCAGAAAGTACTCGAAGAAGCGCCGGCGCCCGGCCTCGCCCCCGCGCTGCGCGCGCAGATGGGCGAAACCGCCTGCCGCGTCGCCCGCGCCGTCGACTACCTCGGCGCAGGCACGGTCGAATTCATCGTCGACACGGCCAGCGGCGACTACTACTTCATGGAAATGAACACCCGCCTGCAGGTCGAACACCCGGTCACCGAAATGATCACGGGGCTCGACCTGGTGGCGCTGCAACTCGCGGTTGCCAACGGCGAGCCATTGCCGTTCACACAGGATGCGCTCGCCATCGACGGCCATGCCATCGAAGCGCGCCTGTACGCCGAAGATCCTGCGCACGGCTTTCTGCCCTCCTGCGGCACGCTGACCCGTTTCACCCCCCCGACAGGCAGCGGTATCCGCGTCGACAGCGGCGTCCGCTGCGGCGACATCGTTACGCCGCACTTCGATCCGATGCTGGCCAAGCTGATCGCGCATGGCGCCACGCGCGAGGAAGCGCTCGCGCGCATGGCTGCAGCCCTGGCGGCCTTTCAGCTGGCAGGGGTCGCCAGCAATCTCGATTTCCTGCACAAGCTGGTGCGTCATCCGGCTTTCCGTGCCGGTCAGGTCGATACCGGCTTCATCGCCGAGCACAGCGCGACGCTGCTGCCGCCGGCCGCCGCACCTCGCCCGGAATGGCTCGCACTCTTGCTGCTCGATCAATGGCTCGCGCCCGGCTCCGCCAACGCCTGGACACGTCGCCCCGGCTGGCGCATCGGGCCGGCCGCCGCACGCTTCACCCGCCGCTGGCGTGGCGCCGATGGCATCTGGCATGACGCCACACTGGTCACCGGCCGTACTGGCAGCCATATTGAAGCAGGCGGACAGCGTTTCGCCGTTGCCGACATGCGCCGCGACGGCGAAACGCTGTCGGCCCGCCTCGGCGCACGAGGCTGGCGCGCGACCGTGGCGCACGACGGCCGCTGGCACATGCTCTACCTGGCGGACGGCACGCAGCGCTTTGAGGCCGACGACCCGCTCGAACGTACCGAAGATGCGGCGGCGCATGGCGGCCACCTGCGCGCGCCCATGCCCGGCCGCATCGTCAGCCTGTGCGTACCGGCCGGCGCCCGCGTCGGCAAGGGCCAAGCGCTGTTGATCATGGAGGCGATGAAAATGGAGCACACGCTGCATGCACCGGCCGATGGCCGCGTCAGCGCCTACCACTATCGGGCCGGCGATCAGGTGGTAGAAGGCGTCGACCTGCTTGATTTCGAACCGGAGGCTGCAGCATGAGCGCACAAATCCGCATTGTCGAAGTCGGTCCGCGCGACGGACTGCAGAACGAAGCCCGCGCGCTGGATCCGGCCGCACGCATCGACCTGATCCAGCGTCTCGCCGCCACCGGGCTCTCCTGCATCGAAGCCGGCGCACTGGTGTCGCCGGCGCGCGTGCCGCAAATGGCCGCCACAACCGAGGTGCTGGCCGGGCTCGATCTGGCCGGACCGCGGCGTTTCCCGGTACTGGTGCCGAACCTGCAGGGGCTGGCAGCGGCCCGGGCGGCCGGCGCGCGCGACATCGCCGTGTTCGGCGCCGCCAGTGAAACCTTCAGCCGCCACAATATCGGTTGCGACATCGCCACCAGCCTCAAACGCTTCGAAGCGGTGGTCGACGCGGCCCTCGACGCCGGCATGCGCGTGCGAGGCTATGTTTCCTGCGTAGTCGGCTGCCCGTATGAAGGCGAGATTGCCCCGCAGCAGGTGGCGGACGTCGCCGGCGCGCTCTACACGATGGGCTGCGAGGAAATCTCGCTCGGCGACACCATCGGCGCAGGGACGCCGGGCAGCATCCTCGCCATGCTCGACGCCGTCGGCCGCAACGTGCCGATGGCGCAGCTCGCCGGCCATTACCACGATACCCGCGGCATGGCGATCGCCAATATCTACGCGTCGATCGAAGCCGGTGTGCGCTGTTTCGACGCCTCGGTCGGCGGGCTGGGCGGCTGCCCTTATGCGCCCGGCGCCAGCGGCAACGTCGCCACCGAAGAGGTCGTCTGGCTGCTCGCCGGGCTCGGCTACCGCACCGGCATCGATCTCGACCGGCTCATCGATACCGCCTGGCACATCTGCCGCCTCGTCGGCCGCGAACCACAAAGCAAGCTTGCGCAGTGCATGCGGCGCCCGCCTGCATGAAATTCACCCCGTTATGGATACGCCATGAACGACATTGCCACCCACCCGCTCTGGACACCCGACGCCGGCCGCATCGCCGCCGCACATCTGACCGCTTTCAGCCGACTCGCCGCCACCACCGCCGAGCGCGACTTTCCCGACTATGCCGCGCTGTGGCGCTACAGCATCGACCAACCGGCCCGGTTCTGGTCGCTCGTCTGGGACTACTGCGCCGTCATCGGCGACAAGGGCGACTGCGTGCTGCGCGACGGCGGCGACATACAGAAGGCGCGTTTCTTCCCGAACGCACGGCTCAACTATGCCGAAAACCTGCTGCGCCGCGACGACGACACGCCGGCACTGCTGTTCCGCAGTGAAGACAAGATCGCACGCAGCCTGAGCTGGCACGAACTCAATGCGCTGGTATCCAGATTGCAACAGGCGCTGGCCAACGCGGGCATCGGCGTCGGCGACCGGGTTGCCGGCTGGCTGCCCAACCTGCCCGAAACACTCGCCGTCATGTTGGCCTGCGCGAGTCTGGGCGCGATCTGGACCAGTTGCTCGCCGGACTTCGGCGCCGAAGCGGCCCTCGACCGTTTTGGCCAGACCGAGCCGAAACTGCTCGTCTGTGCCGACGGCTACTGGTACAACGGCCGCGCCTTCGACGACAGCGACAAACTGCGCCGACTGATCGACGGGCTGCCATGCATCCAGAAAACCGTCGTCGTGTCCTGCCTCGGTCATGCCGATGCGAGCGCAGCGACACTTCCCGGCGCCGAAACGCTCGACCGTTTCATCGCGCCGTTTGCGGCACGGGCGCCGCACTTTGTCCGCCTGCCGTTTGATCAGCCGCTGTTCATCCTTTACTCCAGCGGCACCACCGGCAAGCCGAAATGCATCGTTCACGGTGCCGGCGGCACCCTGCTGCAGCATATGAAAGAACACCAGCTGCACGCCGACATCCACCGCGGCGACCGGCTGTTCTACTTCACCACCTGCGGCTGGATGATGTGGAACTGGCAAATGAGCGCGCTGGCGAGCCAGGCTACCCTGTTGCTCTACGACGGCTCGCCGTTCGCCGCCGACGGCGAATGTCTGTGGCAGTATGCCGATAGCGCGCACGCCACTCATTTCGGCACCTCGGCCAAATTTCTCGACAGCAGCCACAAGTTCGGCATCGTGCCGAAGCAACGATATCGCTTCGACGCATTGCGCGTGCTCCTGTCCACCGGCTCGCCGCTGTCGCCGGACAGCTTCCGCTGGGTCTACGACGCGGTGAAACACGACCTGAACCTGGCATCGATCTCCGGCGGCACCGATATCGTCTCCTGCTTTGCACTCGGCTGCCCAACCCGTCCGGTGTATGCCGGCGAGCTGCAATGTGCCGGGCTCGGCATGGCGGTCGACGTATTCGACCCGGCTGGCCGGCCGCTGCGCGGAGAAAAAGGCGAATTGGTCTGCACCCGGCCCTTCCCCTCGCGTCCGGTTGCCTTCTGGAACGATGACGGCGGCCGCTTGCTGCGGCGCGCCTATTTCGAGCGCTACCCCAATGTCTGGGCACATGGCGACTTCGCCGAAATCACCCCGCATGACGGGCTCGTCATCCATGGCCGCTCCGATGCCGTACTCAATCCCGGCGGCGTACGCATCGGCACGGCGGAACTCTACCGTCAGGTGGAGGGATTCGAGGAAATCGATGAAGCGCTGGCAGTCGGCCAGCAATGGCAGGGGGATGAGCGGGTGATCCTGTTCGTGCGCATGGCACGCGGTTACAGCCTCGACGACGCGCTGGTCGCGCGCATCAAGGCACGCATCCGCGACGGCGCGAGCCCGCGCCATGTCCCGGCACACATCATCGCCATCGCAGATATCCCGCGCACCGGCAACGGCAAGCTCGCCGAACTCGCCGTGCGCAACGTCCTGCACGGACGGCCGGTCGACAACCTCGCCGCGCTCGCCAACCCGGAATCGCTCAAGCTCTACGAGGCGATCGAGGCACTGCGGGGTTAATCCTCAGTCCGGCCGCCGCTGCTCGAGGACAAAGATCTCCGAGTCCTCGCGCGGGCGGCTGCCGCGCCACAGCGTCTGCCAGCCGGCGTCGGCAGGCAGACCATCCGCACGAATCACCAGCCGGTAACGGCAATCAAGCGCCCCCGGCCGCAAATCGTACCGGCTGTAATAGGACCAGCTCAGCCGCGTCATCCAGTCGCCCGTCGGCACCTCCACGCAGCCCGGCAGTACAGGGAATTGCCGCTGCATGCTCTCCACCACAGGACGGTAGCTCTTGAGCGCGTCGAACCAGGGCAGCCACAGGGTGCAGGCAAGCCCCCAGAACAAGGTAATGCCGGCCACCCAATTGGTGACCGCCTGCCGACCGCGCAGATTGCGTCGCGTCAGCGCCCAGATCCACACCAGCGTCGCGAACAATCCAAGCAGCGCCTGCGGTATCGACACGTGCGGTACATAGAACGGGCTGAAATACTTCGCCCTGCCGGCAAGCTGTTCCGGCCAGCCGAAATTCATCGCGGCCCAGCCGAACCAGATCAACAGGCCGAAGAAACCGAAAGTCATCAGTCCGAACCAGTTAAGCGCGGCCGCCGCGCCGCGCCGCAGGGTGTCGAGTTCCACCGCGGCCAACACCGATAGCGGCAGCAGCAGCGGCATGGTGTTTCTCGTCGCCTGCACCCCGGACAAGGTCAGAAGCAAAATGATGACGCCGAAGAACAGTCCCGGCAGCTGCATCATCGGTGTATCGAAGCGCCTTCGCCGGTAGAGCGTCCAGCCGGCCAGCGGCCAGGCCGGCCACGCGTACCACAGCGAGGTCTTGAAGTAATAACCGAAATCGTGGAACAGGCCGATCTGGCCAAAGCCGCTCAACTCACCGAGCGCATAGTGGCGCCACCACAGCTCGAACAGCTGCGGATAGTAACGGGCGCAAGCCACCGGCCAGACGAGCAGCAGGGGGGCGCCGGACAGCACCGCCATCGCGGCCGTGATCGCGTAGCGCCGGTTGCGCCAGGTACCGAAGCAAGGCAGCGCCACCGCCACCGCCCACACCAGCGCAAGGTCGAGCAGGCTGGAAGACAGGAACACCACCGTGCTGGCCAGGCCGAACAGCGCCCCGGCCAGCGCCGGCATGCGCAAGCCGAGCGTCAGCGCATAAAACGCTGCGGCATAGCCTGCAAAGGTCGCCACGCTGGACGTCATCTGGTGACCGGTATCGACCAGGCCGATGCAGCCGATCAGGATCAACACCACGCTGCGGCCATGACGGCGGCCGATCAGCTCTCGCCCTGCCCCACCGGCGCAAAACAAGGCGATGGACATGAAAAACGGTGTAGCGAGCCGGGCAGCATCGTGTGCAGCCAACAGCCAGGGCGACAGCAGGCGCACGAACAGGCTGGCCACCCAGCAATAGAGCGGCGGCGTACCGAACCACGGCTCCCCCTGGATCGCCGGCACAAGCCAGTGGCCGTTTCTCAGCATGTCGAGCGTGGCGGCAAGCATGTAAGGCTCGTCGGGTTTCCACGGATCGTGGCCGAGAATGCCGGGCCACAACCAGATGAAAGCGAGCAGCAGCAGAACCCAGGGTTTTTCGGTCGGGCGCGGCAAGGTGGCGGAAGCGTTGGGCGAGTAGGTCAGCATGCGTGGTGCGAGCAAAATTCGAGGTCGTTAGCTTAGCACGATCCGGATGCAAAAAAGGCAGCCGAGGCTGCCTTTTCTTGTACTTCAGGACGGGGATCAGCCGCGCTTGAAGAAATTGCCGAACTTCTGGTTGAACTTGTCCACGCGACCGGCGGTGTCGACGATCTTTTGCTTGCCGGTGTAGAACGGGTGGCAGCTCGAGCACACTTCGATATGGAAGCTGTCCTTGGCCATGGTGGACTGGGTCTTGAAGGTGTTCCCGCACGAGCAGGTCACTTCAATCTCTTTGTATGCCGGATGGATATCGGTTTTCATTACATTGTCCTTTACAAATCGGGTGCAGGGGTTTTGCCTGCACTGCTTGACGAAACATCGGATTATCCGCCGAATTTACCACCCATGCAAGCGTGGCTTCGGCGGGCAGGCCATCAGGCGCGTCGCCAGGTCGTGCTGCCGGCGCTGTCTTCGAGCACGACGCCGCGCGCGGCAAGCGCATCGCGAATCCGGTCCGACTCGGCCCAGTTCTTGGCCACGCGCGCCAGTCGTCGCGCCTCGATCAGCGCTTCGATCTCGGCCGGGTCCGGCTCGTCGGCCGCTACACGGCCGCCTTGCAGGAACTGTTGCGGCTCGCGCTGCAGCAGGCCCAGCACCCCCGCCAGCTCGCGCAGCAACCCGGCGCGCTCCGGCGACTGGGTCTTGTGCACCTCGTTGGCCAGATCGAACAACACCGCCATCGCCTCGACGGTATTGAAATCGTCATCCATCGCCGCCTTGAAGCGCAATGCGAACTCATCGTGCCAATCGAGCCGCACATCGCTCGGGCTCACGCTCTTCAGCGCGGTGTACAGGCGGGTGAGGCCGGCGCGCGCATCGTCGAGATGGGCATCGGAGTAATTGAGCGGGCTGCGATAGTGGGCGCGCAGGATAAAGAAACGCACCACTTCCGGATCGTACTTCTGCAGCACTTCGCGGATGGTGAAGAAATTGCCGAGCGACTTCGACATTTTCTCGTCGTCGACGCGGATGAAGCCGTTGTGCATCCAGTAATTGACGAAGGTATGGCCGTGCGCCCCTTCGGATTGGGCGATTTCGTTCTCATGGTGCGGAAACTGCAGGTCAGCGCCGCCGCCGTGGATGTCGAAGTGTTCGCCGAGCAGGTGTTCGCTCATCACCGAGCACTCGATGTGCCAACCCGGCCGGCCCGCGCCCCACGGCGATTGCCATGACGGTTCGCCCGGCTTGGCAGACTTCCACAGCACGAAATCCATCGGATCGCGCTTGTGCGGGTCGACTTCGACCCGTTCACCGGCACGCAGGTCTTCCAGCGTCTTGCCCGACAACTTGCCGTAGCCGTCAAAGACGCGCACGGCGTAATACACGTCACCATTGTCTGCCGGGTAGGCATGTCCATTGGCGATCAAGCGTTCGATCATGTCGATCATGCCCGGCACATACTGGGTGGCACGCGGCTCGTGATCGGGACGCTCGACGCCGAGCGCCGCACTGTCCTCATCCATCGCCTGGATGAAGCGCCCGGTCAGCTCGCCGATGCTTTCACCGTTTTCCGCCGCACGACGGATGATCTTGTCGTCGATGTCGGTGATATTGCGCACATAGTTGACATCGAAGCCGGAGGCTCGCAGCCAGCGCGCCACCATATCGAACACCACCATGACTCGTGCATGCCCCAGGTGACAGTAGTCGTACACCGTCATGCCGCATACGTACATGCGAACCTTGTTATCGTCGATCGGCTTGAAGACTTCTTTCTGTCTGGTCAGGGTGTTGTAGAGCTTGAGCATGGGTGTGGGATTTATCTGAATAAATGACCGGAGCGAGGATTGTAACAGACTCGGCACGGTGAGTCTGTCATCCGTGCCAGGCCTCGCGCAGAGCAAAAAAGGCGGCAAAGCCCTCTCGAACAGAGCGAGTGCCTGCCTCCCAAGGACCCGGCACATCAGGTGCGACCATCGGCGGGTATTCAGTCTTTGCTGCGAGATAAACGACACTCCAGTCGGCGGGAAAGCAAAACGATCGCCATGACCTGCACAAGATAGATCATCGCGGTAAATAGATACGCATAAAGGAATTGAAAATCACTGGAAGCCAGTTCCTGAGTTCGTGCAAAAAAATCCGTGTAGCCGATCATGAATGCAATCGAGCTATCCTTGAGGTTACCGATCATCTGCTTGGTGAGAGCCGGCAATGAGGTACTGAACACTTGAGGCAGGATAATTAGCCTGAATATCTGCAACCGGCCAAATCCCTGCGCTGCTGCAGCTTCATGCTCGACAGGATCAAGGGCTCGATAGGCGGTCTGCGTGTAAGCCGCATTATAAGCCGAGACATTCAACGTGAAGCAGATAACCGCCACCGTGAAAGCCGACAGACTGAGCCCATATTGTGGCATGCCAGGAAAAGAAAAGCGCAACATCTGCGGCGATTCGATAAACAGAAACAACTGCCAGCGGCTCATGCCCATTGACTGTACCGCAAGCAGCTCCATTGAATCGATGGATAGCAGCGCACCGCGGAAAACTTCCGACAAATACGCAGAGGTAACCAGACCAAGGCTAAGGTTCATCGCCAATAAAGGAGGCGAATAGGCATAAAAATAATGACGGGAGTAAAAACAGGACCGAAGGGGAAATCAGCGCGCAAAAAGATACGCGCGATGAGGAGGGGCGAACAACCAAAGCAGGCCGACCGGGACCGGCCCGGGCAAACAACGTTTTTCACGTCGGCCGGCAAGCGGCGAAAAGGCCGAACCCGAGAACAAAGAACGCGGGCCCTGCCCTGCGCATCGATGGAAATGCAAACCGCCGGCAAGGCCGGCGGCGTTGGTCATCCCGACAATCACTTGCTCCAGTTATCGCGCAGCGTGACCGCCCGGTTGAACACTGCCCGGCTGCCTGGCTGGTGATCGACCCGGTCGGCGACGAAATAGCCGAGCCGTTCGAACTGGTAGCGCGTCTCCGGCTCCGCCTGCAGCGCCGCCGCTTCGACATAGGCCTTGGCGACCGTCAGCGAATTCGGATTGAGGAACTGGCGGAAATCGACATATTCGCCATCTTCGCCGCGCACCGCATCGGGACGCGATTCGGTGAACAAGCGGTCGTAGAGCCGCACTTCGGCGGGGACCGCATGCGCGGCGCCGACCCAGTGGATCACGCCCTTCACCTTGCGGCCCTCCGGGTTCTTGCCGAGCGTGTCGTGATCGATGCTGCACTTGAGTTCGACCACATTGCCGTCGGCATCCTTGACCGCTTCCTCGCACTTGATCACATAGGAATAGCGCAGGCGTACTTCACTGCCGACCGTCAGGCGTTGCCAACCCTTGGGCGGCACTTCGGCGAAATCGTCACGCTCTATCCACAGTTCGCGCGACAGCGGCACTTCGCGCTCGCCGAACGCCTCGTGATGCGGATGGAACGGTGCGCTGCGCGAAGCGCTCACGCCTTCGGCGTAGTTGGTCAGCGTCACCTTGAGCGGATTGATCACCGCCATGATGCGCGGCGCTTCCGACTCGAGGGTTTCACGCACGGCGCCTTCGAGCACGCTCATGTCGATCACGTTGACGCTCTTCGACACGCCGATGCGCTGCGAGAACAGACGGATGCCGGCAGGGCTGTAGCCACGGCGGCGCATACCGGCGATGGTCGGCATGCGCGGATCGTCCCAACCGTTTACCAGGCCATCGGTCACCAGCGCGTTGAGCTTGCGCTTGGATGTCAGGGTATACAGCAGTTCGAGGCGGGAAAATTCATACTGACGCGGATGACACGGCACCTCAAGATGATCGAGCACCCAGTCGTACAACGGCCGGTGATCTTCGAATTCGAGCGTACACAGCGAATGCGTGATCCCTTCGAGTGCATCGGAGATGCAATGGGTGTAGTCGTACATCGGATAGATGCACCACTTGTCGCCGGTGCGGTGATGATGCGCACGACGGATGCGGTAGATCACCGGGTCGCGCAGATTGACGTTGCCCGAGGCCATGTCGATCTTCAGTCGCAACGTGCGGCTGCCGTCGGGAAACTCGCCGTTCTTCATCCGATCGAACAGATCCAGGTTTTCCGCCACGCTACGGTTGCGATACGGGCTGTCGCGACCAGGTTCGGTCAGGCTGCCGCGATAGGCGCGCATTTCATCGGCATTCAGCTCGCACACATAGGCATGGCCGGCCTTGATCAGCGCCACTGCGTAGTCATAGAGCGCATCGAAATAATCGGAGGCGTAACGCACTTCGCCGCTCCACTGGAAACCGAGCCACTGCACGCTTTCCATGATCGAGCGCACGTATTCGTCAGACTCCTTCTCCGGGTTGGTATCGTCCATGCGCAGATGGCAGCGTCCCTGGTAATCGTCGGCCAGACCGAAGTTCAGACAGATCGATTTCGCGTGACCGACATGCAGATAGCCGTTCGGTTCCGGCGGAAAACGCGTGACGATGGAGGCGTGCTTACCGGCGGCAAGATCCTCTTCGACGATGGAGCGGATGAAGTTACTGACGACAGGCGTATTGTTTTCCGTGCTCATTGGTAATCGTTAGCCAAGTTAAAGCGTAAACAGGGATTGTACCCGATTTGCGACAGCAAATCAGAACAGCACCATGATTGGGTGCAGCCTGCCTCTCGACCCTGATGATTCATGGAAGTAGCATGGGAATTGTCCATGACAATGACAAGGGATTCACCATGGCAAACCAACCCCTCCCCCCCGACGGGGAAGCGCCGACCGAAAACGATCGAGCTGCGGCGCCCGCTGCTTCAGCCCCCCGGGCACAAGCGCGCAGCGCGACGGCCACACAGCCCAAACAGGCCAGTCAGACACCCCACCGCATCCGCTCGGCCCAGGCAGAGCGCCTCGCCCAGGCCCGAGAAACCGCCGCACGCGAGATCGAGGCCATCAGCCAGGCGCCAATGGCGCTGCAGATCGCCCGCGCACCGCACGGCTCGTCCGAAGACAGCACCACCGCCCCGCTGCCGCCCGGCTACCCGTACAAGACCCGCATGCGCCGGCCGGAATACGAACGCATCAAGGCCGAGCTGCAGATCGAGCTGTTGAAGGTGCAAAGCTGGGTGCGCGACAGCGGCCAGCGCATCGTCATCCTGTTCGAAGGTCGCGATGCCGCCGGCAAAGGTGGCACCATCAAGCGTTTCATGGAGCATCTCAACCCGCGCAGCGCCCGCGTGGTGGCACTGGAAAAACCGACCGAAGTCGAGAGCGGCCAGTGGTACTTCCAACGCTACATCCAGCACCTGCCGACCGCGGGCGAGATGGTGTTCTTCGATCGTTCCTGGTACAACCGCGCTGGCGTCGAGCGGGTGATGAGTTTCTGCACGCCGAACGAGTATCTGGAGTTTCTCCGCCAGGCGCCGGAATTCGAGCGCATGCTGGCCAACAGCGGCCTGCGCCTGTTCAAATACTGGTTCTCGGTCAGCCGCGAAGAGCAGTTGCGCCGCTTCATTTCACGCCGCGACGATCCGCTCAAGCACTGGAAGCTGTCGCCGATCGACATCCAGTCGCTCGACAAATGGGACGAATACACGATGGCGAAGAAGGCGATGTTCTTTCACACAGACACCGCCGATGCACCATGGACGGTGATCAAGTCCGACGACAAGAAACGGGCACGGCTCAACTGCATCCGCCATTTTCTCTGGCACCTGCCCTATCCGGACAAGAACCACCGCGTGGTCTACGAGCCTGACGCCCTGTTGACCGGTCCGGCATCACATGTGCTGGGCGAGCAGGACAACCACGTCGTCGAGCAGTTCTGACGGCGACAGCGCGCAAGGGAAGACGGCGGTGACCGCAGTACTGATTGCATTCGGAGGATTACCGGGAACAGGCAAGAGCACGGTCGCGCAAGCCCTTGCGCGCGCGCTTGGCGCCGTCTATCTGCGCATCGACACCCTGGAACAAGCGTTCCTCGATGCGGACTGCGGGCAAAGGGAGATCGGCCCGCAAGGTTATATGGCCGCCTATGCTGTTGCGGCCGACAATTTACGCTTGGGCTCGCACGTCGTCGCCGACTCGGTCAATGCATTGCCGATCACCCGCAACGCGTGGCGAGATGTGGCTCACGCCGCCGGCGCCCTCCTGGTCGAGATCGAGCTGATCTGCACGGACGCAACGTTGCACCGGCAGAGGGTGGAAACACGCGAGAGCGGCATTGCCGGCCACCGCACGCCGACCTGGCAGAGCGTGCAGGAACGTCAATACGAGCAATGGGATTCGGCACATCTCGTCATTGATACCGCCAAGCTCTCGGTCGAACAGGCCATCGCCATGATCATCGGCCACCTGTCACAACCGGACATCCCCCCATAGGTATGGCCAAGCCTTGCCAACCGTGACCGATGCAAAAACGCCGCGCTCCAACAGGAAACGCGGCGTTTATATCTCCCGCCGGCAATTGCCGGCGGCGTTCAGGTTCAGGCGACCGCCTGTTCCTTCATCAGCAAGGTCAGCAGATCCGCAACGCGCTGCTTCAACTCGCGCCGGTCGACAATCAGATCGATCGCCCCCTTCTGCAACAGGAACTCGGAACGCTGGAAGCCTTCCGGCAGCGTCTGACGAACCGTCTGCTCGATCACGCGCGGACCGGCAAAGCCGATCAGCGCGCCCGGTTCGGCGATGACCACGTCGCCGAGAAAGGCGAACGAGGCCGACACGCCGCCCATGGTCGGGTCGGTCAGAATCGAGATGAACGGCAGGCGCGCCTCGCTGAGCAGATCGAGCGCAGCGCTCGTCTTGGCCATTTGCATCAGCGAATTAAGGCCTTCCTGCATGCGCGCACCGCCGGAAGCCGACACACAGATGAACGGCGCACGCGTTTCGACCGCGGCTTGCACGCCGCGCACGAAGCGTTCGCCGACCACCGAGCCCATCGAACCACCGATAAACTTGAATTCGAATGCCGCAGCAACCGCCGGCACCGACAGCACGCTACCCTGCATCACGACCAGCGCGTCGTCTTCGCCGGTATCTGCATGGGCAGTGCCCAGCCTGTCGACATAACGCTTGCTGTCCTTGAACTTCAGCACATCGACCGGGCGCACTTCAGCGCCGATCTCGCGCCGGCCTTCCAGATCGAGCAGTACGTCGAGGCGCGCACGCGCGCCAAGCGGATGATGGTGCCCGCACTTCGGGCAGACCTGAAGATTGCTCTCCAGATCGGTGTAATACAGAACGGCCTCACAGGCAGAGCATTTGCTCCACAGACCTTCCGGAACCGCCGACGGTCGATCAGCGCGACCTTCGCGCTTGATCTTCGGCGGCAGGAGCTTGTTCAACCAGCTCATGCAGACTCCTTAGCACTTTTCGGCCCGTCTTGCCGGGCCGCCTTGCCGGATTTCCGCCAGGGCAAGAGCAAATGCTCTAGCGGATGGCCGACTTCAATTCGGCCACCAGACGCGCGAGCCGCTCTTTTGCAGCTTGCGGCTCGGCGGCCTCGATTTCCTGCACCAGCCGGCTACCGACGACAATCGCGTCGGCAGTGCCGGACAGGGCGCGCGCGGTTTCAGCATCACGTATGCCGAACCCGACTCCGATGGGAACAGGAATATGCTCCCTAAGGGCGGCAATTTTACCCGTAACTTCAGCAATGTCCAGATTCCCGGCGCCAGTAACCCCCTTGAGCGACACATAATACACATAGCCGCGCGCCAGTCGGCCGATTTCCGCCACCCGTGCGGCGGGCGTCGTCGGTGCGACCAGGAAGATCGGATCGAGCCCCTGGCCCACCAGCGCCGCCGTGAGGTCTCCGCCCTCTTCCGGCGGGCAATCGACGGTCAACACGCCATCGACGCCGGCCGCCGCCGCACGCTCGGCAAAACGGCCATAGCCCATCGCACACACCGGATTGAGATAGCCCATCAGCACCACCGGCGTATAGGTATTTTCCAGACGGAACGCTGCCACCATCTCCAGTACCGAAGCGAGACTCACGCCGTGGGCCAGCGCACGCTCGGATGCGCGCTGAATGACCGGTCCATCGGCCATCGGGTCGGAAAATGGCACGCCCAGTTCGATGATGTCGGCGCCGCCGGCCACCAGAGCGTGCATCAGCTCGACGGTGAGCTTAGGCTGCGGATCGCCGGCGGTGATGAACGGAATCAGCGCCTTGTGGCCTGCCAGCCGGTTAAAGCATTCTGCGATGCGAGACATGCCGCCTCCCTCACAAGCTGATGCCGGACAGACCGGCAATGGTATTGATGTCCTTGTCGCCCCGACCGGAGAGATTGACCAGAATCACCTGATCCTTCGCCATGCCGGGCGCGGCCTTGGCCGCCCAGGCGAGCGCATGGCTCGACTCGAGCGCCGGAATGATGCCTTCCAGGCGGCAGCAGTCATGAAAGGCCGCCAGCGCCTCTTCGTCACCGATCGCGGTATATTCCGCCCGGCCGCTGTCTTTCAGCCAGCAGTGCTCCGGACCGACGCCAGGGTAATCGAGACCGGCCGACACCGAGTGGGTTTCAATGATCTGTCCGTTTTCGTCCTGCATCAGATAGCCACGGAAGCCGTGCAGCACACCCGGACGCCCCGCCGACAGCGGCGCCGCATGGCGGTTGCCGTCAAGTCCTTCGCCGCCAGCCTCCACACCGACCATGCGCACGCCCGCGACATCGATGTAGGGATGGAACAGGCCGATCGCGTTCGAACCACCGCCGACGCAAGCGACCACCACATCGGGCTGGCGGCCGGTCAGCGCCGGCATCTGCATCTTGCACTCTTCACCGATCACCGCCTGGAAGTCACGCACCATCATCGGGTACGGATGCGGGCCGGCGGCGGTGCCGAGGATGTAGAAAGTGGAGTCGATATTGGTCACCCAGTCGCGCATCGCTTCGTTGAGCGCATCCTTGAGCGTACGCGAGCCGGATTCGACCGGCACGACGCGCGCACCGAGCAGTTTCATGCGGTAGACGTTGGGCGATTGGCGCCGGATATCCTCCGAGCCCATGTAGACCACGCACTCCATGCCGTAGCGGGCCGCCACGGTCGCCGTCGCCACGCCGTGCTGGCCGGCACCGGTCTCGGCAATCACGCGCTTCTTGCCCATCCGGCGTGCCAGCAGGGCCTGGCCGATGGTGTTGTTCACCTTGTGCGCGCCGGTATGGTTCAGATCCTCGCGTTTCAGGTAGATCTGCGCGCCGCCGAGCTGCTCCGACCAGCGCCGCGCATGGTAGATCGGCGACGGCCGGCCGACATAGTGCGCCAATTCGTGCCGGTATTCGGCCCAGAACGCCTCATCGGCCTTGGCGCGGGCGTATTCCGCCTTGAGTTCGTCGAGTGCCGCCATCAGCGTTTCGGCGACATAGACCCCGCCATACGGACCGAAATGGCCCCCGGCGTCGGGAAGATCATAATGCCCCATGCTTCGCTCCTGAGATGAACGCCGCCATGAGCGCAGCGTCCTTGATTCCTTTCGCGGCCTCTACGCCGCTGGACACATCCACCGCCGCGGGCTGCACCCGCCGCACAGCCTCGGCGACATTGCCGGCATCCAGCCCGCCGGACAGCACCAGCGGCAGACCGAGTTCCTTCGGCAGCAGCGACCAGTCGAAACGCGCGCCGGTACCGCCCGCCACGCCCTCGACATAGGCATCGACCAATAGGCCGCGCGCATCGTCATAGTGCTGCGCCAGCACGGCGAGATCGACGCCGGCGCGCATGCGCACGGCCTTCAGATAAGGCCGGCCGAATGCGCGACAGAACCTGGCCGGCTCCTCGCCATGAAACTGCAGCACATCGAGCGGACACGCCGCCAGCACCGCTTCGACCCAGGCGGGCTCCGGGTCGACGAACAGACCGACGACGGTGACGAACGGCGGCAAGGCCGCCACCACCGCCCGCGCCGCCTCAGGCGACACATTGCGCGGGCTTGGCGGATAGAACACCAGGCCGATGGCGTCTGCGCCGAGACGCGCCGCCTCGCGGCCGTCCTCCGGCCGGGTGATGCCGCAGATCTTGACCCGGGTCATGCCATTCTCCACAGACTCAGCCGCGCCGGTTCGGCGCGCGTATCGAGGCCGAAATCGGCCGGATAGCCGACACCGGTCAGATACAGACCGTCCGGCATGAAAGTCGGCGGCGCAGCAGTACGATCGCGGGCGGCGAGCAATGCCGCCATATCGTCCGGTGTCAGCGCGCCCTTGCCGACATAAACCAGTGCGCCGACGATGTTGCGCACCATGTGATGCAAAAAGGCGTCCGCACGCAGATCGAAGCGCAGCAGTCCGTCAAAGTCGTGCAAGTCCAGCTGCTGCAGGTCTTTGACCGGGCTCTTCGCCTGGCACTCGGCAGCACGAAAACTGGAAAAATCGTGCCGGCCGCAAAGTTGCGCCGCCGCGGCCCGCATCGCCCCAAGATCGAGGGGTCGATGGAACCAGCCTACCTTGCCGGCGCACAGCGCCGGTCGAACCGGATGCGCCAGCAGAAAATAACTGTAGCTGCGGGAAAAGGCAGAAAACCGGGCATGGAAAGCCGGGTCCACCACCCGCGCCCACAGCACACTGACACTGGACGGCAACTGGCTGTTGACTCCGCGCACCCAGGCGTTTTCCGGCCGTTGCACTGCGCAATCGAAATGCACCACCTGTTGCATCGCGTGTACGCCGGCGTCGGTACGGCCGGCGGCAATCGTGCTGACCGGTGAGCCGGCGATCGCCGACAACGCCCGGTTGAGGGCATCCTGCACCGTGTTGCCATGGGGTTGCGTTTGCCAGCCAGCGAACGCTCGACCGTCGTATTCAATGCCGAGCGCAATTCTCATGCACTAACCTTCCAAGCAAATGACGATAAGACCCAACCCGCCGCTCACGTCTGCGGATTGGCACGCAAGAGCTCGTTCGCCGCCGCCGTATCCCCCATTTCGAGGTACAACTGCGCCAACGCCTTGGTGTCGATCGGCTCCGGCACGGTCGGCGGCAAATCTTCGACCACCGGTCCGGCCAGATCTTCGCGGAAGACGACATCGCTATCCGACAGGGCTTCAAGTCCGGATAGCCCTTCCAGCGGCCGCTCGGGTGCGGTTGCAGCCTGACGGGCGGCGACCGCGACCGGTTCGGGCTCGGGAACCGGCGCGGGAGCCCGCACAGGCTCGGGGACGGGTTCAGGCTCGGGGACGCGTTCAGACTCCGGGACGGGCTCGGGTTCCAATACGAGCTCAGGCTCGGGGACGGGTTCCGTGACGAACTCAGGCTCGGGTAAGGATTCCGACACGGGGGCAGGCGGTTCGTCAAATGCCGCAATACTGTCTGCCGCCGCGACGGCCGGTTCGTCCAGCGTCGCCAGGCTGTCGACTTCATCGGCAAACGCTGGGGTGAATGCCGCCATTCCGTCTGCCACGGCGGGTTCTGTGCTTGAAGCGGCGGTCATTTCCACCGGCCCGGTACTTTCCTCCGTCTCAAGACCCCACTCGTAGTCGGGCGCCAGCACCCGGCCCATTTCGACCACGCCTAGCCACATCGGACTGTCGGGGCCGAAGCGGCGGCGCGCCTCTTCGACCTCGGAGAGAAAGCCGCGCCGGTCATCCTGACTCGCCAGCAATTGCAACAGCCGATAGCGCAGATCGTCGCGGGTCGGATCATAGCGCAGCCATTGCCGCATTCCTTCCACCGTTGGCGAATTGCTATCGTCGGCTTCCAGCGGCTTGCCGCCGCGTTTCGCCAGCCTTCGCCGCCGCAGGGCCAGCGCCGTGGCCGCAGCCGCAAGCACGGCAGCGGCGCCGCCGCCCGCCAGGATTGCAGGAGAGACCGGCAACGATGAAGTCAGCGGCTTTTTCTGCGCCGGCTCGGCAGCCGGCGCGGCCTGCACCACCGGGACGGATGCGGCGACGGCCGACGCTGCAGCCGCATGCATCTTGTCGGCCTTGTGTTGCAGCGCTTCGAGCCTTGTCTGCAAGGAACGGGACGTGCTCTGCGCGGCAGACAGCAGCCTGTCCTGCTCCTTGAGCCGCGCGCGCAGCGCTGCCGCAGCGGCGGCTGTGCGCGAGGGGCGCAGCGTATCGGCAGCGGCGGCCACCACGGCCGCGGTGGTCTGCGCAGGCGCCGGTGCCGCGCTCTGCACCGGCGGCGTGACGGGTCGATCGACACGGGCCGTTACCGACCAGGATTCGGGGTATTTCAGTTCGGCACCGGCCAAAAGCCGATCGCGATTGCCGCCGGAGAAGGCGCGTGGATTGTCACGATGCAGGATGTCCATCGCCTGCTGCAGCGATACCGCCGCCGGCCGCAGCCGCGCGGCAAGTTCGGACAGACTGTCCCCCGCCTGCACGCGCAATACGCGAAATGCCGAGGCCGGTCCGGACAGGGTCTGTTCGGCGACCACATAACCGGCGCCATGCACCGACAGCAGATAGCGCCGCGCCATGTGGGTTCGCCCGACGGCAATATCCAGCCGGAAGGCAAGCCGTGCTGAACCGGGCGACAGCGGCGCCGTCAACTTCAGCAACGGCGCGCCGTCCGGACGGCGCTCCACCGTATGGCGCATGGCGGCGAGCAGGCGCGCCTGCGCCGCCGGATTGTCGCTCATGCCGTCTTCCGCGACCACGCGCACGCGCACGCGCAGCGGTGCGGAGCCGTGCCCCAGACCGAACAGTTCGGCACTGGCCGAGAACGGCTCGCCGGGCGCGGAGGCGACATTGAGTTCGCCAAGGCCGAGATTTGCGAAACTGCCGGCAGGCGGTACATGGCGGCTCGTTTCGGCGAAGCTCGCCGCCAGCTGGCTGGCACGCAGCACCTGGTATTCGCGTACCGCCCCGCCCGACTCCCACTGCATCGAGACGGCAAAATCGAGCTCGGATTCGGACAGATTGGCCGGGCCGCTGACCAGAATGCCGGTCGGACTTCCGTCCCGTCCGTATTGCAGCACGAAGGCAAGCCGCGGCGCCGACAAGCTGTACGGCGACAGCATCGGATAGCGGTTGCGATCGGCCAGGCCGATCTGGATATCGCCGTCCGGCGGCGTATCGACCAGAGGAATCAGCGCCGAGAACGGCGCTCCGGGGCCGGACAGCACGCGGATGGGGCCAAGCCCGGCCGCAGCGACGCCCGGCCAGGCCAGTGCACCGGCCAGGGCAACGGCGGCGATGCTGCGGCGGAACGCGCCCGCGCGGCGAGGCAGGCCGGCCGGTTGTTGTCGTGGAGATCTCGCTCGTTTCACGTCAGTTTATCCGTGCAAGCATTTCATCAGCCTGCTGCTTGAGCGTGCCGCGCGCTTCGCGCAGCAGCTCCTGCAGGACTTCCCGGGCGCCATCGCTGTCACCCATGTCCAGATAGACGCGGGCCAGATCCAGCTTGGTGGCCAGCGCTTCGTCCTCGACGGAGGGCGACACGTCGAGGGATTCGACCAGATCGTTGCCGGAAGCGGATGGATCCGCCGGCCAGTCGAGCGCTGCTGCAGCGTTTTCGGGCGGTGCTTCGATCACCGAAGCCGCCGCGGCCTGCACGGCGGGCGGCTGTTGCGCGTCGATGGAAAAATCGAAATCCAGCAAATCGTTGCCGTTCCCGTTTACAGCAGGAGCGGTGGCGTCCATTGCAGCAGCATCCGGTTCGGCTTCCAGCATCGGCAACGCATCGAACGAAAAGTCGGCCGCGGCCGCCTCGCCTCCCACCGCATCAAGCGCCGGCAACTCCGTCGGGGTGGCGGCCGCAGCCGGTCCGCCGTCCGGGTGATAGAGCAGATTGTCCGGATCGATGGCAAGCCCCATCACCCGCGTGCGTTCCCAGGCCGCGCCGCGACCGTCGTAGGCATCATGCACCAGCAGGGCGATTTCGGCGAAGCGGACCTTATCCGGACGCGCCGCATAAATCTCCAGCAATTTGGCGCGCAGATCCTGGCGGTCCGGATACAGATCCAGCGCCGCACGCAGGATCTTCTCCGCCTGATCATCGTGACCATAGGCCAGATAGACCTCCGCCTCGGCCAGCGGATCATTGTTGCCGCTGGTCCCTGTCGCAGCCGGATCAGGTGTGGCGACGCCGGTGCCGGCCAAGGGATTGGCCAGCGTATCCCTGACGGGTTGCGACTTTGCGTCGCCGCCGCGCCTGCGGCGCAGCACGAACAGCAACACCAGCGCAACGAGAACGAGTGCAGCGCCCCCGGCGCTGGCGATCAGCCACAACGGCGTGCGTGCGCCGAAGCCGGCCGACAGCGCCTTGCCCGTCGCGCTTTGCGCAGCTTTGGCGGAAGCGGGGTGCGAAGCTTCGAGGGCATGAATGCGCTTTTTCAGATCGTCGATATTGCGGTTGGCCTTTTGCAGATCCTGCGCCTTGTTGTCGACCTGCTGCTGCAACGCCTTGATCTGCTTGTCCGCAGCGGCGTCGGAAGCCGCCAGGGCCGCCGCGGACGAGGCAGACATTGCCGGCGCCGCAGCCGGTTTGGCGGCAGGTGCAGCGACAGGCTTGGCGGCAGGTGCAGCGGCAGGCTTGGCGGCAGGTGCAGCGGCAGGCTTGGCGACAGGTGCTGCGGCAGGCTTGGTGGCAGGTGCTGCGGCAGGTTTGGCTGCAGGTGCAGCAGCGGTCTTGACCGCAGGCGCCGCGGCAGCCGGCAACGGTTTCGGCGGCACGATCGGATGCGGGCCAATCACGCCGTGCGGCGCCGACGCATGCGCGGCAGGATGCAGGATCGCGCGGGCACGCGCAGCGCTCATCGCGTGCAATGCGCCATCGTCCGGGATCTTGAGCGTCGCGCCGACGCGCGGCCGAAACGGATCTCCGCCGGCAAAATGGCTGCGATTGGCAAGATAGAGCGCAGCCATGGTACGGGAAAGGCTTACATCAGGAATCAGGATGTGCCGGGCAAGCTCGGCCGTGGTCGCCCCCGGCGGCACCATCAGTGTTCGCGGCGCGCTACCGGCGGGCGCGGACGCTGTCGCAGGCGCCGCGGACTTCGCCTCGAGGCCGACGGAATAAGCTCGCACCCAGCTGCCGCCCGGACCACTGATGCGCAACACGAACTGCAGGTTCGGCGTGATGATCGGGCGGCGCGAACGAATGTGCAGCACCGGACCGTTGTCACCCGACGTCAGCGAGAAGCTCAACCAGGCGAGCTCGGGTTGATAATTGACGTCGAGTTGATTGAATGTGGCACGACTGGCAAGACCTGCATGCACGGCACTCAGGTCCAGCGTGGCCGCATCGGTCACCGTCACATCGGCGCGAAACGGCTCGCCCTGGCGGGAGAGCACGCTGATCGGCCCCAGGTCGGCCCAGGCCGCCGATGTGCAAAGCCCTCCGGCCAAGAGCGCAATGCAGATTCGTTTCACCACAATCACTTCCTCCCGCTGCGGGCCCGACGGGCTGGCGTCAACACAATATATGCCATTGTATCCACAAATTCACGCCAAATACTGCAATATTAGGATGGTCAGGTAAATTTGACCAGCGGCTCGCCAGGCGTGCTTACGCCGGCTTGTCGTTCTTGATGGCGAGCTCGGCGGTTTCAACGCAATTGAGCGCCGCACCGACGCGTACATTATCGGCCGTCAGCCAGAAAGCGAGCCCAGCTCCGGTGACGCGCACCCGGCTCACCCAGATCCTGTCGGTGCCGGCGACTTCCATCGGCGTCGCATAGCCCTCTTCCAGCGCGGGTTCATCAACCACATGCAAGCCCTGAGCGGCGAACAACTTGCGGGCCCGGTCAGCGTCGAGCGGCCGCTCGAGCGCCACATGCACGGCCCAGGCGTGACCGAAGAACACCGGCACGCGCACACAGGTCACTTCGACCGGCAGGGTCGGCGCAGCGAGCAGCCGGCGCACTTCGTCGATCACCGATTGTTCTTCTTCGCTCGCGCCGTCCGCCCCGATGGCGCCGATACGCGGCAGCAGATTGAACGCGATCCGCTTCGGATAGACGGCGAGCTCGACATCGCGTTGCGAAAACAGCGCAGTGGTCTGGTCGGCCAGCGCTTCGAGCGCCGCCTGACCGGAGCCGGAAACCGACTGGTAGGTCGATACGGTCACGCGCGCAAGGCCATGCGGCGCGAGGGCGAACAGCCCGCGAGCGAGCGGTGTCACCGTGCAGTTCGGCACGGAAAGCAGCGCGGCGCCGGCTGGCAAGGCGGCGCCGTTGATGCGCGGCACGACCAGAGGCACGTCGGCGTCTGCGCGGAAGGCCGAGCTGAAATCGACCACCAGCGCACCGGCGGCACGTGCTTCGGGCGCCAGCTGGCGCGAAATATCGCCGCCGGCGGCAAAGAACACCAGATCAAGTTCGTCGAACAGGAAATCATCGAGCGACTGCACGTCGAGCTCGAGGTTGCCGAAGGACACGGTTTCGCCCTCGTGTTCGACGGTATCGACCGCCTGCACGCGGGCGGCAGGAAACTGGCGCGCGTCAAGCAGATCGAGAATGGCCTGGCCGATCAGGCCGGTTGCGCCGATAACGGCAACTTGCAGGGCTTGGGACATGTTTCGCGGATCCTGTAATAAGCGACAGGGGCGCTCACGCGCCCCTGTCGGATTAACGTCTGTCGGCGCTATTCTACCGCTCAATCAGGATTCGCAACATACGCCGCAACGGTTCGGCCGCCCCCCACAACAGCTGGTCACCGACCGTAAAGGCGGACAGATACTCGCCCCCCATGCCCAGCTTGCGCAGCCGGCCTACCGGCGTCGCCAGCGTCCCGCCGACCGCCGCCGGGCTCAAGTCGCGCATCGACGCCTCGCGGGTATTGGGAACGACCTGCGCCCACTCGTGCGCCGAATCGATCATCGCGACGATCTCGTCCAGCGGAACGTCGCGGCGCAGCTTGATCGTCAGGCCCTGACTGTGACAGCGCATGGCGCCGATGCGCACGCACAGGCCATCCACCACCAGCGGATCGGCGGAGCGGCCGAGGATCTTGTTGGTTTCCACCTGACCCTTCCACTCCTCCTTCGACTGACCGTTTTCCAGATCCTTGTCGATCCACGGAATCAGGCTGCCGGCCAGCGGCACCCCGAAGTGCTGATGCGGAAAACCTTCCGAGCGCATGGTGGCGGTCACGTCACGATCGATATCGAGAATCGCGCTGGCAGGATCGGCCAGCCTATCGGCCACCGCCGCATGCAGGGCGCCCATGCCGTTGAGCAGTTCGCGCATGTTTTGCGCGCCGGCGCCTGAGGCGGCCTGATAGGTCATCGCGCTGACCCACTCGACCAGATCCTGGCGGAACAGGCCGGCCAGCGACATCAGCATCAGCGACACGGTACAGTTGCCGCCAATATAGTCTTTCACGCCGCGCGCGAGCGCAGCGTCGATCACGGCACGGTTGACCGGATCGAGCACGATGATCGCGTCGTCAGCCATGCGCAGGGTCGAAGCCGCGTCGATCCAGAACCCCTTCCAGCCTGCCGCGCGCAGTTTCGGGTACACGGTACTCGTGTAGTCGCCCCCCTGACAGGTCACAACCGCATCAAGTGTCTGCAGCGCCTCGATCGAATGGGCGTCCGCGAGCGGCGGCACGTCACGGCCAATCGCCGGCGCAATGCCGCCCACATTGGAGGTGGTAAAAAACACCGGCGATTCGATATGGGCGAAATCACCCTCTTGCAACATGCGCTGCATCAGGACGGACCCGACCATGCCGCGCCAACCGACAAAACCTACTCGCATCGTATTTCTTCCTTTTCAAACGCTCGTTCTTGTCCGATCCGCACACTCCCGGGCCTGGCCCGCCTCAGAGTGCGGCAATGATCGCATCCCCCATGGCGGGGCAGCCGACTTTTTCGCCGCCGGCTTGACAAATGTCAGCGGTGCGCAACCCTGCAGCCAGCACCTTTTTCACCGCGCTCTCGATCCGATCGGCGGCATCGGCGCGGTTGAAGGTATAGCGCAGCATCATCGCCACCGACAGGATGGTGGCCAGCGGGTTGGCCAGATCGCGCCCGGCAATATCGGGCGCCGAGCCGTGGCTCGGCTCGTACAGCCCCTTGTTGTTCGCATCAAGCGATGCGGACGGCAACATGCCGATCGAGCCGGTCAGCATCGACGCCTCGTCACTGAGGATATCGCCGAAGATATTGCCGGTCACCATCACGTCGAACTGCTTCGGATTGCGCACCAGCTGCATCGCCGCATTGTCGACATACATATGGCTTAACTCGACCTGTGGATACTCGCGGCCGACTTCGATCACGATCTCTTTCCAGAATTCCGTCGTCTCGAGCACGTTGGCCTTGTCGACCGAGCACAGACGGCGATTGCGCTTCATCGCGATGCCGAAGGCGACGTGCGCAATGCGGCGCACCTCGCTTTCGCTGTAGCGCATGGTGTTGTAGGCCTCGCGTTCGCCGAGTTCGTTGACGGCGATGCCGCGCGGCTGACCGAAATAGATATCGCCGGTCAGCTCGCGCACGATCATGATGTCAAGCCCGGCCACCACCTCCGGCTTGAGCGTCGACGCGGCGGCAAGTTCCGGGTAAAGCACCGCCGGGCGCAGATTGGCGAACAGATTGAGATCCTTGCGGATCGCGAGCAACCCCCGCTCGGGGCGCAGCGGACGATCGAGCTGGTCGTACTGCGGCCCGCCGACAGCGCCGAGCAGCACCGCATCGGCCGCATGCACCAGTTTTTGTGTCTGTTCCGGGTAGGGGTGACCGTACCGGTCGTAGGCAGCACCGCCGAGCACCCCCTGTTCCAGTTCGATCGGCAGGCCATCGCTACGCAATGCTTCGAGCACCCGGCTAGCCTGGGCAACGATTTCCGGGCCGATGCCATCGCCGGCCAATATGGCAATTTTCATGTTCTCGTTCCTTGTCCGGTTACAGCAGCCAGGGCTTGCTGGCCTGCAGGCGCGCCTCATAGGCGCGGATCTTGTCGGCCTTGAGCAGGGTCAGGCCGATTTCGTCGAGGCCGTTGAGCAAGCAATGCTTGCGATGTCCGGTAATCTCGAAGTGGTAGCTGCGGCCGGACGGCGAATCGACCGTCTGTTTGGCAAGATCGATCGTCAGCCGGTAGCCGAGGTGGGTCGCGCACTCGACGAACAGCCGGTCGACCGTTTCTGCCGACAGCACGATCGGCAGCAGACCGTTTTTGTAGCAGTTATTGAAGAAGATGTCGGCAAAACTCGGCGCAATCACCGCACGGAAGCCATAATCTTCCAAGGCCCACGGCGCATGCTCGCGGCTCGAACCGCAGCCGAAATTCTCGCGCGCCAGCAGGATCTGCGCACCCTGGAAGCGCGGCATATTGAGAACGAAATCGGGATTCGACGGCCGCTTGCTGTTGTCCATGCCCGGTTCGCCATGGTCGAGATAACGCCATTCGTCGAACAGGTTGGGACCAAAGCCGGAACGCTTGATCGACTTCAAAAACTGCTTCGGGATGATCGCGTCGGTATCGACATTGGCGCGATCGATCGGGCATACGAGCCCGTCAAGCTGGGTAAAGGCTTTCATGGCCGCTCCTCAAAAAGTCCGCACGTCGACGAAATGACCGGCGATTGCCGCCGCGGCCGCCATGGCCGGGCTCACCAGATGGGTACGCCCGCCCTGGCCCTGCCGGCCCTCGAAATTGCGGTTCGAGGTCGAGGCGCAGCGCTCGCCCGCCTCAAGGCGGTCGGCGTTCATGGCCAGACACATCGAGCAGCCCGGTTCGCGCCATTCGAAACCGGCGGCGATAAAGATACGGTCAAGCCCCTCCGCCTCCGCCTGCGCTTTCACCGGGCCGGAGCCAGGCACCACCAGCACCCGGCTCACCGTCGCTGCCTTGCTGCGGCCGCGCACCACCGCCGCAGCGGCACGCAGATCCTCGATGCGCGAATTGGTGCATGAGCCGATAAAAACCTTGTCGATACGGATTTCCGCGATCGGCGTATAGGGCGCGAGCCCCATGTAGTGCAGCGCGCGCTCGAGACCTTCGCGCTTGACCGGATCGGTACAGGCAGCGGGATCTGGCACCTGGCCACCGACACTACAGACCATTTCCGGCGACGTGCCCCAGGTTACCTGCGGTTCGATTGCCGCGCCGTCGAGCACCACTTCGTGATCGAAGGTGGCATCGGCATCGGACACCAGCGTGCGCCAGTCCTCGACGGCCCGTACCCAGTCGGCACCGGACGGAGCGAGCAGACGCCCCTGCAGATAATCGATGGTGGTCTGGTCGACGGCGACGATCCCGGAGCGGGCACCGGCCTCGATGGCCAGGTTGCACAACGTCATGCGCCCTTCCATGCTCAGCGCGCGCACCGCCTCGCCGGCGAATTCGATTGCGTAGCCGGTGCCGCCGGCGGTGCCGATGCTGCCGATGATCGCGAGCGCCATATCCTTGGCGGTCACGCCGTCGCGCAAGGTACCGTCGACGCGTACGCGCATGCTCTTCGACTTTTTCGCCACCAGACATTGCGTGGCCAGCACATGCTCGACCTCGGAGGTGCCAATGCCGTGGGCCAGCGCACCGAAGGCCCCGTGCGTGGAAGTATGGCTGTCACCGCACACCACGGTCATGCCGGGCAGGGTCGCGCCCTGCTCCGGCCCGATGACATGCACGATGCCCTGCTTCGGATCGCGGAACGGAAAATAGACGCGGGCGCCGAACTCGCGGATATTGGCGTCGAGCGTCTCGACCTGCAGGCGCGAAACCGGGTCCTGAATGCCGAGTTCCCAATGATCGGTAGGCGTATTGTGATCGGCGGTCGCCACCACCGAATCGATGCGCCAGGGTTTGCGCCCGGCAAGCTTGAGTCCTTCGAAAGCCTGCGGGCTCGTCACTTCGTGTACCAGGTGGCGGTCGATGTAGAGCAGCGTTGTCCCATCCGCTTCTTCATGCACCACGTGGCGCGCCCAAAGTTTGTCGTACAAGGTTTGTCCACTCATCTCTAAGTCTCTGCTTTGTATTAAATTTGTCACCGATCTTCGACACGGGAATTTCCATCGGACCGCTATTGTGGAAATTCACGCAGACAGATGATCGGAACCAGGTTTTTGACCATTCTTGCATAGCGCAAGCCTCGCTTACAAGGCGAAAAAATGCTCATTTGTGCAACGCACAAACGAGATTGGACAAGCCGTCGGAAATATTGGACAAAACGTCAGAAACAGCGAAAAACCGGGGAAAATTTCTGCAACATCAGGCCCGTTACGGCAAGGAAGCGGCACGGGCACCGAGCATCCGGCCGCAGAGCAACACACCGGCGAGCGCGGCCAAGACGGAAATGCCGAAAACGAGCGGCACGCCACCGAGCGACCAGAGTGCGCCGGACAGCAGGCCGCCGAGCGAACCGCCGACACCGAAGGAAGCAATGATGTACAGTCCCTGCCCCTTGGCATGGTGTTCCGCAGCGAAGTGCCGATGAATCAGACCGATCGACGCGGCATGATGGATGGCGAAGGTCGGCGCGTGCAGCAACTGCGCCAGCACCGCCAGCAGCGGATTGCCGATCGACAGCGCAATCATGGCAAAACGCAGCACCGCGGCGACGAGCGACAGCAGCATCAGCCGTTCGAGCGCAACGGCGCGCATGATGCGCGGCATGAACCAGAACACCAGAATCTCGCTGATCACTCCGACCGCCCACAGCCAACCGATGGCGCTCTTGTCGTAACCGGCATCCTTCAAGCCGATCGAATAGAAGGTGTAATACGGACCAAAGGCGAAGGCCATCAGGAAACAGCAGCCGAACAGCGCGATCACCGGCCGTTGCCGCAAAGTCGCCGTCAGCGGCGTACGGACGCGTTCGCGCAGCGGCGCGCCGACCTCTGGTACCGCACAGGATGCGGCGAGGATTGCCACGAGCAGGGCCAACACCACCCACGGCATATTGCCGATGCCGACCCGGTCGAGCAGATAGCCGCCGGCTGCGGCAAACAGCAGATAGCCGATCGAGCCCCATACCCGCACCCGGCTATAGCGCCCCGGTTCCTTGCGCGTCAGATGCGCGGTACTCGCTTCGACCAGCGGCAGCGAGGCCGTCCAGAAGAAATGCACGATCGCCAGCCAGCAAAACATCCAGGCAAAGTGTTTATTGCCGCCGCACAGCATCGCGAACGCCGCCATGGCGACCAGCGAGCTTGCGACCAGAATCGGCCTGCGCCGCCCCTGCCGGTCGGCAAGCCAGCCCCAGAAGCCGGGCGCAACGATGCGCGCCAGCGTCGACAAGGCGATCAGCAACGAAATCTGCCACGGCGTGAACGCCAGCGCGTCGAGGTAAAGCCCCCAGAACGGCCCGAAAAAACCGTTGTAGGCAAAGTAGCAAAAATAGAAGACGGCAAACGGCAGCAGGGTCATGGCCGACTAAAATGAGTCCTTCAGCCGCATCAGATCACGGCGCGCACGCTTGGTCGGCCGTCCCTCGCCATGCGGAAAGCTCGCCCGCTCGGCGTGCAGCAGGGCGGCGTGCGCTTCGCGGGCGGCAATCGACTCGGCGCTCTCTTCATAGAGCAGATGGACATCCTTTGCACCGCGTCGCTGCGTGGAGAGACCAAGCACCGTGACGCGGTACTCGAGCTGATTGCTGCGCACCAGCAGCCGATCGCCCTCGTTGACGGTGCGCGCCGGTTTGACCCGTTCGTCGTTGACCAGCACCCGGCCAAGCTCGATCGCCTCGTGGGCGAGCTGGCGCGTCTTGAAAAAGCGCGCCGCCCACAACCACTTGTCGAGACGTGTCTTGCCGTCGTCGTCCGCCGGTTTTGTCGGCCGGCTCATCGCGCAACGTGCCAGGTGGCGGAGACCAGACCGTCGAGATCCGCCCGCAACTCGGCGCCGGCCGGAATCGGCCCGACCCCTTCCGGCGTGCCGGTGTAAATCAGGTCGCCGGCACGAAGGCCATACTCGGCCGAAAGCCAGGCAACCAGATCGGCGACGCCGACGAGCATCATCGCCGTATCGCCGTTCTGCCGGACCTCGCCGTTGACACGCAAGGAAAAGCGCAGACGCGTCGGATCGGGCACTTTCGCGGCAGAAACAAATTCCGAGACGCAGGCCGACCCGCGGAATCCCTTGGCGCGTGTCCAGGGATGCCCCTTGGCCTTGAGCTGTGCCTGCACGTCGCGCGCGGTCAGATCTAGCCCGATGCCGTAACCGGCGATCACGTCGAGCGCCGCAGCGGGCGACACATGATCGGCGTCGCGGCCGATGAGCAGGACCAGTTCGCACTCGTGATGCACATCGGACGAATATTCGGGCAGAACCAGCGTCTGGCCGGACTGCAGAACGGCACCGTGCGGTTTGAGGAACACCAACGGCATTTCGTCGCGGACATTGCCCAGTTCGGCGATATGGGCCGCATAGTTGCGACCGACACAGAACAGGCTAGACACTGCGACCGCTTGGCCATCCAGCAAGACGTTTGTCATGACAGAACCTCCAATGAGTAATGGTTACCATTATCTCATCAGTATCGGCAGGAGCAAGCAGAGGAAAATGATGCAATGCGCAACAACCTTGACCGTCCAGCATGTCTTTTGGCGCTCTGGCTCACTACAGGCGTGTAAATGTCATAAATTCTTGGTAAATTCGTTGTCATGCCGTCAGCACATTACGGACTATCGCGCGAACCCGTTGTAATGAAGGAGCAGACCTTGAGTCAGGAAACGACCGTATCCCTGGAGCAATTTTTCGAGAATCTTTCAGCTGCCAACCAGCAGTGGATGCAGCAGTTCTCGCAGGCGCTGGCCTCTGGAGACCAGGGCAATCCGTTCGCCGCCTGGGGCCAGATGTTCGGCGAAAGCAATCCGTTTTTTGCAATGCAAAATTCACTCTACCAGCAACAGATGGACCTCTGGCTGCAGTTTCTCGGCCAGAAACCCGCAGACGGCGAAGACACTGCCGCAGCGACGAAGGACCGCCGCTTCGCTGCGCCGGAGTGGAGCGAGCATCCGTTCTACAACTATCTGAAGCAAAGCTATCTGACCACGGCGAAATGGATGACCGAGTTGGTCGACCAGGCGCAACTGGAGGATGACAGCAAGGAGAGGCTGTCTTTCATCACCCGCCAGTATCTCGATGCGATGTCGCCGTCCAACTTCATGCTCACCAACCCCGAAGTGATCAAGCACGCCATCGAGACCAAGGGTGAAAGCCTGGTCGAAGGGATGAAAAACATGATGGCCGACATCGAGAAGGGGCATATCTCGATGTCGGACGAAAGCCGCTACGAAATCGGCAAAAACATTGCCTGCACCCCCGGCAAGGTCGTGTTCCGCAACGAACTGATCGAACTTCTGCAATACACGCCGACCACCGAGCAGGTCTACGAGATGCCGCTCCTGATCGTGCCGCCCTGCATCAACAAGTACTACCTGATGGACCTGCAGCCGGAAAACTCGATGGTGCGGCACTTCGTGGCCCAGGGCTATCGCGTGTTCCTGATCAGCTGGCGCTCGGCAGTGCCGGAAATGAAGCATTTCACCTGGGACAACTATATCGAGGACGGCGTACTCGCTGCCGCCGACGCAGTGAAGAAAATCACCCGTCAGCCGAAATTCAACGCGCTCGGCTTCTGCATCGGCGGCGTCATCCTCGCCACCACGCTCGCGGTGATGAAGGCGCGCGGTCTCGACTGGGTCAACTCGGCAACCTTCATGACTTCGCTGATCGATCATCGAGAACCGGGCGAGATCAAGGTCTATATCGACGAGAACCTGGTCGAGCAGCGCGAAGCCAAGCTGACGGCCGGCGGCATCATCAGCGGCAAGGAAATCGGCCGCTCCTTCGCCTCGCTGCGCGCCAACGATCTGGTATGGAACTACGTGGTCAACAACTATCTGCTCGGCAAGACCCCGGCGCCGTTCGACCTGCTGTTCTGGAACAACGATGCCGTCGACCTGCCGCTGCCGATGCACACCTTCTTCCTGCGCGAGTTCTACATCAACAACAACCTGATCAAGCCGGGTGCGGTCACGCTGTGCGGCGTGCCGATCGACCTGTCGACCATCGAAATCCCGGTCTACATGTTTGCCGCCCGCGAAGACCATATCGTGTTGTGGACATCGGCCAGCTCCGGTCTGAAATACTTCACCGGCGCACCGTCGCGCCGTTTCGTGCTCGGCGCTTCGGGCCACATCGCAGGCTCGATCAACCCGGTCACCAAGGACAAGCGCAACTACTGGGTCAACGACGAGTTGCCGCTCGACCCGGTCGAATGGCTCGACAACGCAGAGAGCCGGCCGGGCAGTTGGTGGAAGGATTGGGACGCATGGCTCGCGCCGCAATCCGGCAAGAAGGTGGCTGCGCCGAAAACCCTTGGCAACAAGGCCTTTCCACCGCTTGATGACGCACCTGGCGGCTATGTGCAAGCCAAGGCCATCCCCAGTGCGCTCGCCACCGTGATCTGACGACAAACAGCCGGCGGCGCAACCGCCGGCAAGGCATCCCCCAGCTTCAGGGCCGGGCAGAGCACCGCGTCCGGCCCCACACACTCAGGAGAGAGCTATGCAAGAAGTCGTGATTGTCGCCGCTGCCCGTACCGCCATCGGCAGCTTCGGCGGTTCCCTGGCAAAAATCCCCGCCCACGAACTGGGCGCCACGGTCATCAAAGCCTTGTTGGCGCAGACCGGCATCGCCGCCGATCAAATCTCGGAAGTGATCATGGGCCAGGTGCTGACTGCCGGCTGCGGACAGAATCCGGCCCGCCAGGCGCTGATCAAGGCAGGGATTCCGGTCGAGGTGCCGGCCATGACCATCAACCAGGTGTGCGGCTCCGGGCTCAAGGTCACCCACCTCGCCGCCCAGGCCATTGCCTGCGGCGATGCCGACATCGTCATCGCCGGCGGCCAGGAAAACATGAGTCTCTCCCCGCACCTGCTGCCCGGTTCGCGCGACGGCTTCCGCATGGGAACGGCCACACTGGTCGACAGCATGGTGTTCGACGGCCTGACGGATATCTACAACAACTATCACATGGGCATGACAGCAGAAAACATCGCCGAAAAATACGGTATCAGCCGCGAAGAGCAAGACGCCTTCTCGGCCGCATCGCAAAACAAGGCTGAAGCGGCGCAAAAGGCCGGCCGCTTTGCCGGCGAAATCGTCCCGGTCATGATTCCGCAGCGCAAGGGTGATCCGGTCGCCTTCGACCAGGACGAATTCATCAAGCCGGGCGTGAGCGCCGAAGCGCTGGGCAAGCTGCGCCCGGCCTTCAAAAAGGACGGCACGGTCACCGCCGGCAACGCCTCGGGCATCAACGACGGCGCAGCCGCAGTCATCATGATGAGCGCGGCACGCGCCGACGCGCTCGGACTCAAGCCGCTCGCACGCATCAAGGCCTATGCATCGGCCGGCGTCGAGCCGTCCGTCATGGGCATGGGTCCGGTTCCGGCGACTCGCCGCGCCCTGGACCGGGCCGGCTGGACACTGGAAGAACTCGATCTGATCGAGGCCAACGAAGCCTTTGCCGCCCAGGCCATCGGTGTCGCGCGCGAACTGCAATGGAATGCCGACAAGGTCAATGTCAATGGCGGCGCCATCGCCATCGGCCACCCGATCGGTGCGTCCGGCTGCCGCATTCTGGTATCGCTGCTTCACGAAATGCAGCGCCGCGATGCCAAGAAGGGCCTGGCCACCCTGTGCATCGGCGGCGGCATGGGCGTTGCCCTCGCGCTCGAACGCTAAGCCCCTCCCCGCTCCGCGCACAAGAAAAAAGAGCAGGCCAGCCGGCCTGCTCTTTATTTTTACCGCCATACAGAACGCTTACATCGTGTCGAGCACTTCGATACCCAGCAAGCCCATGCCAGTCTTGAGCGTGCGCGCAGTCCATTGCGCCAGCTGCAGCCGGCCGTCGCGTACCGCCCCTTCGCTCTTCAGGATCGGGCACGCCTCGTAGAAACGCGAGAACAGGGTGGCGATGTTGTACAGGTACTGGCTCAGATGGTGCGGGAAGCAGCCTTCGGCCACGGTCGTCACCACATCTTCGAACTGGGCGAGCGCCACGGCCAGCTGCTTCTCGGCCGGTTCGGCAACCGCAACCGCCGCATCGGCATTCCAGTCACCCGCCTTGCGGAAGACGCTCTGCACGCGGGTGTACGCATATTGCAGATACGGCGCGGTATTGCCTTCGAAGGACAGCATGCTGTCCCAGTTGAAGATGTAGTCGCTCATGCGGCTCTTCGACAGGTCGGCATACTTGACCGCGCCGATACCCACCGCATGCGCGATACGGCGCTTGTCGGCTTCGGGCAGGTCGGGGTTCTTTTCGCCGACGAGCGCATAGGCGCGTTCGATCGCTTCATCGAGCAGCTCGACCAGCTTGACCGTGCCGCCGGAACGGGTCTTGAACGGCTTGCCGTCCTCGCCCATCATCGTGCCGAAAGCGACATGCTCGAGCCGTACCGACTCCGGCGCAAACCCGGACTTGCGGCTGGTGGCGAACAATTGCGAGAAGTGCAGACTCTGGCGCGCATCGACGACATAGATCAGCCGGTCGGCATGCAGCTTGCGCGTCCGGTAACGGATGGCGCCGAGGTCGGTGGTGGCATACAGATAGCCGCCGTCCTTCTTCTGCACGATAAACGGATAGGGATTGCCATCCGCGTCCTGGAATTCATCGAGGAACACGCACTTGGCGCCGTCGTCTTCGGTCAGCACGCCCTCGCTGGCCAGATCTTCGATCACGTGCGGCAGATCGTCGTTATAGGCCGATTCGCCCATGACATCGTCGCGCGTCAGCTTCAGACCCAGCTTGTCGTACACCGCCTGGCAATGGTCGAGCGACACGGCGACGAACTTCTTCCACAGCGCGAGCACTTCCTGATCCCCCCCCTGCAGACGGACCACATAGTCACGTGCCAGATTGGCAAAATCCTCGCTCTCGTCGAAACGCACCTTGGCCTTGCGGTAGAACTCTTCCAGGTCGTGCAATTCCTTCATGTCGCCGCCGGCGTTGTGCGTTTCGACCAGCAGGGCGGTCAGCATGCCGAACTGGGTACCCCAGTCGCCGACGTGGTTCTGGCGGATCACCTTGTGACCGAGGAATTCGAGCACACGGGTCAGCGCGTCGCCGATGATCGACGAACGCAGGTGGCCGACGTGCATTTCCTTTGCCAGGTTCGGCGACGAATAGTCGATCACCACGGTCTGGGTCGGCTGCAGCGCCACGCCCAGATGGTCATCGGCCAATGCCGTGCGGGCCACTTCACCGATGAACGCCGCGTCGAGATGAATATTGATGAAACCGGGGCCTGCAATCTCGACCTTGTCGGCGATTCGTCGCAAGTCCAGGGCATCGACCACTTTTTGGGCCAGTTCGCGCGGGTTCATGCGCAGTTGTTTGGCCGCAGCCATGACGCCATTGGCTTGGAAATCGCCAAACTCAGGTTTGGATGCAGGCTGCACATTAGCCGGGGCGTCGGGAGCGCCCGCAGCCGCCAGTGCCGCCTGTACCCTCTCGTTGATCAATTGCAGGATGGTCATAGATAGGTTCCAGTTACACTCTGATAAAATAATTACCGATTATGTCGGTAATCCTTCTGATTGTAAGCCCAGAGGGATAGACCGGCAACGCAAGACCCGGACATCGGCAGACAAAGAAAAAGGCGGCCCGTGAGGGCCGCCCTGACTTTGCGTACAGATGTATCAGAAGGCGTACACCATCTGCGCGCCGATGGTTACGTTGTTGCTGCCGTAGGAGCCATCATTGCGCACGAACACCGCCTGGCTGGCCCAGTCGTAGCGCGCTTCGAACTTCAGCGTCAGCTGATCCGTCGGGTAGAACAGCAGGTCCGTGGTGACTTCCTGGCGATTGGCGCCCTTGCAGCTCAGACCGTTGCTGGCATAACAATCCGGATTCACCCCCCAACCGTTGGCACTGTCGACCCCGGCTTGTGAGTAACCGTTCAATGCAATCGTCCCGCCACCGCCACCGTTCTTGCTGTCGTTCATGTAGTCGTAACGCAGCGTTGCCCCCATGCGACCCAGCGATGCGGTGTTCCACTTCTCGTGCGCCTGCAGCGACAAGCCGTACCACTCGGCATCGCCGCCGTTGAACGCCGCCTTTTGCTGTTCGCCGTAGCTGAGCTCGGCATTGAGCAGCACATCGTTCAGGTTATAGGTGGCATCGAACTCGCCGTAGTAGAAGCCGCTATAGGGGTTGGTGCTCGAGCATTGATAGCCGTAGGTCCCCGTGGCACACGTGGCGGAGGTACTGGAGCCGGTCGGCAGCGTCTGCCGGCCGAGTGTCACGGAACCGCCGAGATCGATCGCACTGGAGTAAGTGTAATCGACGCGGCCATTGACGGTCGGCGTATTGTTGGCGCTGGTGCCGTTCGCGGTGGCGACGTTATTGCCGCGCGTATGGTTCTGCTCGTTGGAGATCAGGAACTTGGTCGCCCAGTCGCCATGACTCCAGGTAAAGCCCGCGCCGACAAAGTTGCCCGGATCGGAAAAGTCATACAGCAGGTTGTGCGTGATGGTGACCATCTGGTTCGACTGCAACACGTCATAGCCACCGAAACCGGCCATCAAACCGGCGATGATCGAGTACTGGTCGTTGAGCGGATAAGTGATCTGGGCCGAATTCAGAATGCTGTTATCCTGCCCCTTCTCGCTGTACAGCACCGTCGTACCTGCCCCGCGACTCGGCATGATCACCACTTCGGCGCTCGGCGCGGTCGGTCCCTGGCCGAAGGTCTTCTTGATATCCAGGTACACGTCGCCGATCGTGCTGTTGTCGTAGTTGTAACTGGTGGTCCGGTTGGCGAACTCGAACGAAGACGAACCGGAGTTGCGGTTATACATGAAGGTCGGATCCATATAGCCGGTCACCGACAGGCCGGCCAGCGGCCCTTCGGTTGCGGCCGTCTCCAACGAGTCCACCTTGAGCTGCTGATTGGCGACCGATTCCTTCATCTCGGCCGCGTCGTCCGGCGACAGGGCATCGTTCTGCGCCTGCACCTGCTTTTCCAGCGTATCGACCTTGGCCTGCATCGCCGCCAGCTGGGCTTTCAGCTGATTGAGCTCATCGGTCGTGCTACTGCCACCGGCCAAGGCAACGCCCGGCAAACTGGCGATCAGCGCACTGATCACTAATTTCTTCATTGACAGATCTCCCTTGTACACTCGTTTAGTTATTTTGTTGCGATAAGCACTACTCAGGCCGCCGCTTCAGCGGCAAAAGCCATTCTCGATTCGCGCGCGATCTTGCGTTCGCTGGCGCGCAGGTACTGGTTGACGCCGACGACGCCGATCGTGACAAAGGTAATGAACAGGGTCGCCAGCGCGTTCATTTCCGGGTTGAGACCCAGCCGCACGCGCGAGAACACCACCATCGGCAACGTGGTCGAGCCCGGGCCGGACAAGAAGGCGGAGAGCACCAGATCATCGAGCGACAGGGTGAAGGACAGCAGCCAGCCGGACACCAGCGCCTGGGAAATCAGCGGCAGCGTAATGGCAAAGAAGATTTTCAGCGGCGTCGCTCCCAGATCCATCGCAGCCTCTTCCAGCGAGCGGTCGAGCTCCTTGACCCGCGACTGCACGATGATCGCCACATAGGACACGCACAGCATGGTGTGCCCGATCCAGATGGTGAGGATGCCGCGCCCGGCCGGCCAGCCGAGGAACTGCTCCATCTGCACGAACAGCAACAGCATCGAAATACCCTGGATGACCTCGGGAATGACCAGCGGAGCATTGATCATCGCCGAGAACAGGGTGAAGAGACGGAAGCGGCCCATGCGGGCAAGCACGAAACCGGCCACCGTGCCCACCACCACCGAAGCGGTTGCCGTCATCAGTGCCACCCGGATACTCAACCAGGCGGCAGTGATGAGCTCATCGTCATCAAGCAGCGCCGAATACCATTTGGTCGAGAACCCGGACCAAACCGTCACCAACTTCGACTCATTGAACGAATAGATCACCAGCAGCACGATCGGCAGATAGAGAAACAGATAGCCGAGGCCGAGCACGCTGGTCGAGAGGGTCTTGTTGGGCTTGATCATGTCAGGACTCCTCCATTTCCTTGGTCTGGTAGTGCTGGAACAACGCCATCGGCACCAGCAACAGCAGCACCATTGCGCAAGTCACCGCCGAGGCCATCGGCCAGTCGATATTGTCGAAAAACTCGTTCCACATCACGCGGCCGATCATCAACGTGTCCGCACCGCCGAGCAGTTCCGGAATCACGTACTCGCCCACCGCCGGAATGAACACCAGCAGACTGCCGGCGATGATGCCGTTCTTGGACAGCGGCAACGTGACCTGGAAAAAAGCCCGCCACGGCTTGGCGCCCAGATCGTAGGCCGCCTCGAGCAGGGACAGATCCATTTTCACCAGGTGCGCATACAACGGCATGATCATGAAGGGCAGATAGGAATACACCATGCCGATATACACGCCCCAATCGGTGTGATAGAGCCGCAGCGGCGTATGGATAAGCCCGAGCCACATCAGGAAATGGTTGAGCAGACCGTCATTCTTCAAGATCGCCACCCAGGCGTAGACCCGGATCAGGAACGAGGTCCAGAACGGCAGCATCACCAGCATCATCAGCGTGCTGCGGCTGGAAGGATCGGAACGGGCGATGTAGTACGCCACCGGATAACCGATCAGCAGACAGAAGAAAGTCGAGATCAGCGCCATCTTCAGCGAGCTGATGTAGGTGGCGATATACAGATCGTCCGACATCAGGAACTGGTAGTGGCTCAGGTTCAACGACAGTGTCAGCACCCCATCCTTCAGCTCGTGCAACGGCGTATAGGGCGGAACACCCATCTGCTGCTGCGAAAAGCTGATACCGATAACCAGAATGAAGGGGACGAAAAAGAACAGAAACAGGAAGGAGAACGGAAAGGCAATCACCCCGTTCCGCCCGGATGGAAGCCAGCGCGCGACGATTTTTTTCAGTCTCATGATGTCAGCACCACTTGGCTGGATTCATTCCAGCACACATAGACTTCATCATCGTAGCTGGGCGCTTCATCGCTGCTCAGCACCAGGCTCGACAGGTTGGCGACGATCACCTTGCCGTTCGCCAGCTGCACGTGATAGAGCGTGTAGCTGCCCATATAGGCCATATCCTTGACCACGCCGTGGGCATAGTTATAGGCCTGATCGGGCTTTTGCCGCATGACGCGCACCCGCTCCGGACGGATCGACACGGTGACTTCCATGCCGAGCGGCCCGGTAATACCGTGATTGATATACAGCCGCTGCTCGATATCCGGCGCTTCGACAAACACGTGATCGGGTTCGTCCTCCACCACGATCCCATCGATCAGATTGGTCGAGCCGATGAATTCGGCGGTGAAACGGCAGTTGGGATATTCGTAAACCTGTGCCGGAGCACCAACCTGAAGCACTTCGCCTTCGCTCATCACCGCGATCCGGCTGGCCATGGTCATCGCCTCTTCCTGGTCGTGCGTCACCATGATGCAGGTGACGTCGACCTTCTCGATGATGTTGACCAGTTCGAGCTGGGTTTTCTGGCGGATTTTCTTGTCGAGCGCCGACATCGGTTCGTCGAGCAGCAACAGTTTCGGCCGCTTGACCAGACTGCGAGCGAGCGCCACCCGCTGCTGTTGGCCGCCGGAGAGCTGGTGCGGCTTGCGGCGGATAAATTTGCTCATCTGCACCAGTTCAAGCGCGTCGGCGACGCGTTCCTTGATTTCGTTTTTCGGCACACCCTCCTGCTTGAGGCCGAAAGCCACGTTGTCTTCGACTGTCATGTGCGGAAACAGCGCGTACGACTGGAACATCATATTGACCGGGCGGCGGTAAGGCGGGATCTTGCTCAGGTCTTCCCCATCGACCAGAACCTGCCCCGAAGTCGCGGTTTCGAAACCGGCCAGGATGCGCAGCAGCGTGGACTTGCCGCAGCCGGAACTCCCCAGAAGAGCGAACAACTCATTCTTTTTAATATTGAGATCGACGTGATTAAGCGCCACATGCTCACCGAAATGCTTCACGACATCGATGATCTGTACCAGATCCTGGTGGTCGGTTTGCGGCGGCTGGGCAATCTGGTCATTCATGCGTTCATTCATCATGATTGTTGTGCTTTATCTCTCATTGTCGTCAGCTAGCCCGGCGCTGAACGCGCCGGGCCCCAGCGCAATCACTCAGCGACCGGTCTTGAGCTCGGTCCACAGACGGTTCTGCAGACGGAGGATTTCCGGCGGAATCGGCTTGAGCAGGAACAGCGTCTTGATCACCGCAGGAGGCGGGTAGATCGTCGGATCATTGGCGATCTGCGGATTCACATACTTGCGCGCTTCCTTGTTGGCAGTCGGATAGAACACTTCGTTGGTGATCTGCGCATTCACCTTCGGTTCTTCGATGTAGTTGATCCACTCGAGCGAGGACGCCGCATTCGGCGCATCGCGCGGGATCACCATCACGTCGAACCAGAGCGGCGCCCCGGTCTTCGGAATCACATACTTGATCTTGTAGCTGCGTCCGGCTTCGGAAGCGCGCCGCTTGGCGATGTTTACGTCGCCCGACCAGCCGATGGCAAAGCAGACGTCACCGTTGGCCAGATCATTGATGTAGCCGGACGAGTTGAACTGGGTGATATACGGGCGGATTTTCTTCAACAACTGGTAGGCCGCCTGCTGATCGGCCGGGTTGTGGCTGTTCGGGTCCTTGTGCAGGTAGAACAGAGCGATCGCGAAAATGTCGTTGGCCTGATCCAGCACGGAAACGCCACACCCTTTCAGCTTGGACAGGTATTTCGGGTCAAAGAAAATGTCCCAGCTGTCGAGCGGAGCGTCTTTGCCCAGTGCAGCTTCGACCTTGTTGACGTTATAACCGAGACCGTCAGTTCCCCATGCCCAGGGTACGCCGTGCGCATTGCCCGGGTCGGCCTGCGCCACCTGGCTCATCAGCGATGGATCGAGATATTTCAGGTTGGGAAGTTTGGATTTATCGAGTTTTTGGTAAATGCCGGCCTGAATCTGTTTGGCCATGTAGTTCGAAGTGGGAACGACGATGTCGTAACCGGAACTGCCGGTCAGCATTTTCGCCTGCAGGGTATCGTCGCTATCGTAGACATCGTATTTCACACTGATGCCAGTCTGCTTCTCGAAGCCGGGAATCGTGCTCTTGGCAATGTAGTCCGACCAGTTGTAGACATTGAGCGACCCGCCGGCACATGCTGCGCCGATAGGTAGCAACGCCAGCACGGATGCCAGGGTCGTCCTCGAAAGTTTCATCTTCATAACGGTTTCTTCCTCAGTATCGCTATTCAGTACGTGTCCCGACCGGAGACGGTTCCGACCGGGCCCCCTTTTCGCGCGCCAGGCGCACCGTAAGTCAAGTCCTGCCACACATCACAAACTGAACGTCATAAAACAAAAGCAACCAAGCAAAAAACGTGCGCGAATTCACTTGCTTGCCGATACAGCCGTTTTTCCAGCCGAGCCCCAAACCGGGGCGAAACGCGTTAAATGAAGCTATGGTGCAAAGCACAATGAAAGACGATCGACAAACCGACCCTGTGCCTTTCAACCGGGGGATTCTTCGCGGCAGGCTTGCCGAGTGTTTAACATATCCACACAACTCCCCGTTCTCTGTAATCACTTTTTAATCATAAATTATTCCAAGAGCAATATTTATTCATTTCGCAACGCACAAACTTCCGTACACCAAACACCGCAATACAGGATTTGCGCCAGATCAATCCGCACCAACATGAGGCATTGCGACGGGATCCAACTGTCGACGGCACAATGGGTGCAGAAAAAAAACCGTCGAAACCAGCGGCTTAGCTGGTTTATCAATAATTCACCATATATTTGGAGTTGCGCAGACACGGTGCGCCGGACAAAAAGCAATTTCCAGGAGAAGAGAAAAATCTGGCGGTGGAAATCCCGCAACACTGTCTGACAAAAATACCGCCCGACAACAACCGTAGAGAAGGGACAAAAAGAAGGCCGGCGCGCGATGCGGGCCGGCCGATAGCCTAAAATGGTGCACACGCGCTTCGTGCACACCAAAATGGTGCGTAAATCAGAGGAAACGTGCGATCAGCGCCTTCTCCATCCCGGCCATGCCGGGGATACGTACCCGCACGCCATTGCCGGGGGCAACCGCGCACGGGGCGCCGTCACGGGTCATTTCCGTCAGAACGAACCGATGATTGCCACGGGGATGAATCACCTCCAGCCGATCGCCCTGCGCAAAACGGTTTTTCACGTCGATCAGCGCCCAGCCATCGGCATCGACCTCAAGAACTTCGCCGACATACTGGCTGCGCTGCGCCTGCGAATGACCGGTCAGGTAGTTCTGATACTCCTGCGTATGGTGCCGTTCCAGGAAGCCGTCGGTATAGCCCCGGTTGGCCAGATTTTCCAACTCGGAGAGCAGGGCGAGATCAAACGGCCGGCCGGCAACGGCATCGTCGATCGCGCGTCGGTAGGTTTGCGCGGTACGGGCCACGTAGTAAAGCGATTTGGTCCGGCCTTCGATCTTCAGCGAATCGACGCCGATGCGCACCAGCCGCTCGACATGCTCGACTGCGCGCAGATCGCGCGAGTTCATGATATAGGTGCCGTGCTCGTCTTCGATGATCGGCATCAGTTCGCCCGGGCGGCTCGACTCTTCGATCAGATAGGTCTTGTCCGCCAGCGGGTGGCGTTCGGCACCGCCGCAAGCGGCGAAGCGGCTTTCCGCTTCCTGCTGTTCGCGCCCGAAATCGAAGTCGATGCGCGCCACGTCACCCACCTCGTCCTCACGGGTGTCGTGCACCTTGTAATCCCAGCGGCAGGCATTGGTACAGGTCCCCTGGTTCGGGTCGCGGCGGTTGAAATAGCCGGAGAGCAGACAGCGCCCCGAATAGGCGATGCACAGTGCGCCGTGCACGAACACTTCGATCTCCATGTCCGGGCAGGACTGGCGAATATCCTCGATTTCGTCGAGCGACAGCTCGCGCGACAAGATAATGCGCGAGAGGCCAAGCCGCTGCCAGAACTTCACCCCCATGAAATTGACCGTATTGGCCTGCACTGACAGATGCACCGGTATTTCCGGCCAACGCTCGCGCACCATCATGATCAGCCCCGGGTCAGCCATGATCAGCGCATCCGGGCGCATGGCGATCACTGGCTCCATATCGGCCAGATAGGTACGGACCTTGGCGTTGTGCGGCAGGATGTTGGACGCGACATAGAACTGCTTGCCGCGCGCATGCGCCTCCTCGATGCCCTGCCTGAGCTCTTCCAGCTTGAAGTCGTTGTTGCGCGCGCGCAGCGAGTAGCGCGGCTGGCCGGCATAGACGGCATCGGCGCCGTAATCGTAGGCGGCGCGCATTTTATCGAGGGTGCCGGCTGGCAACAGGAGTTCGGGTGCTTTCATCGGTTTGGTCTGGCGTATCGAAGGCAGCGGCTCAGCGCAGCCGGTTGAGCGAAAAAGACAACAGGCCCCGCAAAGGAGCCTGTCTCGTACGGGCGAGGATTATGCGCCGCGCAGTCGGGCGCGTCAAGATGAAAACCGGCGGGCACGGATGCTAAGCCGATGTTTTTAAAACCATTTCATGGCAATGGTCTTACTTGCCGGCAAAAAGGGCGGGCAGCGCAAGCGCCGCCCCTTCCCGGCAGCTAGCCAAACACCAGCATCCCGCCGCGCGCATCGATCATGATCGTATCCTTCGGCGCGTAACGACCGGCCAGAATCGCCTTGGCCAGAGGATTTTCCACCTCGTTCTGGATCGCGCGCTTGAGCGGACGCGCACCATACACCGGATCGAACCCGGTATCGGCAAGCTGCGCCAGCGCGTCGTCGGTCACCTGCAGATTGAGCTCCATGCGGGCCAGCCGCGACTCGAGCGCCTTGAGCTGGATGCGCGCGATCGACTTGATGTGCTCGGCGCCCAGGCCGTGGAATACCACCACATCGTCGATACGATTGATGAACTCGGGGCGGAAATAGTTTTTCACCTCGGCCATCACGGCCAGCTTGATCACCTGATAGTCGTCGGTGGCCATCGCCTGTATCTGCTGGCTGCCGATATTGGAGGTCATCACCACTACGGTGTTCTTGAAATCCACCGTACGCCCCTGTCCATCGGTCAGCCGACCGTCGTCCAGCACCTGCAGCAAGATGTTGAACACATCCGGGTGCGCCTTCTCCACCTCGTCAAGCAGAATCACGCTGTAAGGCTTGCGCCGCACCTGCTCGGTCAGGTAGCCGCCTTCTTCATAGCCGACATAGCCCGGGGGCGCACCGATCAGTCGGGCGACCGAGTGCTTTTCCATATATTCGGACATGTCGATGCGGATCAGATGCTCTTCCGAATCGAACAGGAAGCCGGCCAGCGCCTTGCAAAGCTCGGTCTTGCCCACACCGGTCGGCCCGAGAAACAGGAAACTGCCGTAAGGCCGGTTCGGATCGGACAATCCGGAACGCGAACGACGGATCGCGTCCGACACCGCCCGCACCGCCTCGTCCTGGCCGATGACCCGCTGGTGCAGCGCATCCTCCATGTGCAGCAGTTTGTCGCGTTCGCCGGTGAGCATTTTCGAGACCGGAATGCCGGTCATGCGGCTGACCACCTCGGCAATTTCCTCGCTGCCGACCTGGGTGCGCAACAGGCGGTTTTGCCGCGCGTGGCCGTCACCGGAAGCTTCGGCATCCTTGAGTTGCGCTTCGAGCTGCGGCAAGCGGCCGTATTGCAGTTCGGCCAGCTTCTGCCAGTCCCCCTTGCGCTTGAGGTCTTCCATCTCGTTTTTGAGGCGGTCGATTTCCTCCTTGATGCTCTGGCTGCCCTGCACATTGGCCTTTTCCGATTTCCAGATCTCTTCGAGGTCGGAATACTCCTGTGTCAGACGCGTGATTTCTTCCTCGATCAGCGCCAGGCGTTTCGCCGAGGCTTCGTCGGTTTCCTTTCGCACGGCCTCGCGTTCGATTTTCAGCTGGATGAGACGGCGGTCGAGCTTATCCATTTCTTCCGGCTTGGAGTCGAGCTCCATCTTGATCCGGCTCGCCGCTTCGTCGACAAGGTCAATCGCCTTGTCGGGCAGGAAGCGGTCGGTGATATAGCGCTGCGACAGTTCGGCCGCGGCAACGATTGCCGGGTCGGTGATGTCGACACCGTGGTGGATTTCGTACTTTTCTTTCAGGCCACGCAAAATGGCGATGGTGTCCTCCACCGTCGGCTCGCCGACCAGCACCTTCTGGAAACGGCGCTCGAGCGCGGCATCCTTTTCGATGTACTTGCGGTATTCATCGAGCGTGGTGGCGCCGAGGCAGTGCAATTCACCGCGCGCCAGGGCCGGCTTGAGCATATTGCCGGCGTCGATCGCGCCTTCGGCCTTGCCCGCGCCGACCAGCGTATGGATCTCGTCGATGAATATCAGCGTATTGCCCTCGTCCTGCGCCAGATCGTTGAGCACCGCCTTGAGGCGCTCTTCGAACTCGCCACGGTATTTGGCGCCGGCCAGCAGCGCGGCCAGGTCGAGCACGAGCAGGCGCTTGTGCTTCAGCCCTTCCGGGACTTCGCCGTTGACGATGCGTTGCGCCAGACCTTCGACGATGGCGGTCTTGCCGACCCCGGGTTCGCCGATCAGCACCGGATTGTTCTTGGTACGGCGCTGCAGCACCTGAATGGCGCGGCGGATCTCGTCATCGCGGCCAATGACCGGGTCGAGTTTGCCCTGTCGTGCCCGTTCGGTCAGATCCAGGGTGTACTTCTTCAGCGCCTCGCGCTGCGATTCGGCATCGGCCGAATTGACCCCCTGCCCGCCGCGCACCGCATCGATCGCCGCCTCGAGCGACGACACGCTGGCACCATTCGCCTTGAACGCGCGCCCAAGCTCGCTCTTGTCCTCGCTCAGCGCCAGCAGCAACATTTCGCTGGCGATAAACTCGTCGCCGCGCTTCATTGCCGCCTTGTCGGCCAGATTGAGCAGGTTGGCAAGATCGCGCGACACGGTAATGTCGCCGCCGGCGCCCTGCACGCGCGGCAGGCGCTCTACCAGTCCCTTCACGGCTGTTTTCAGGCCGGGGACATTCACCCCCGCACGGGCCAGCAAACCGGCGACCCCGCTATCGGCATCGTCCAGCATGCATTGCAGCACGTGGGCGGGCTCGATATAGCCGCATTCCTTCGATATCGCCAGACTCTGGGCATCGCCCAGCACCTGCTGCAGTTTGGTTGTCAGTTTGTCAAAGCGCATCTCGCACTCCTGTACCTCATTTGGATAACAGGAAGTTGGGGCACCACCGGCGACATTTCAAGACTACCCGCATTACATAAATGGGTAATCACGACATGGCTGATGCATCGCCGACCGGCAACGGTCCTGGCGCGGGCCGCAAAAACCAAGGCCCGCCCCGGCGATGCGGAACGGGCCTTGATGAGTGGATTGCCGCGGCGTCAGGACTGTACGCACACCCGGGCAGGACCGGCGCCGAGCTCGCCGATATCAGCCGCCTCGGCAAAACCGGCCTGGTGAAACAGCCTCAGTACTTCGGCCGCCTGTCCGGGCGCGACGCTGACGAGCAAGCCGCCGCTGGTCTGCGGGTCGGCAAGGATACGTCGGCGCCATTCCGGCAAACCGGCAGGCAGCTCGAAGGCATCGGCGAAGCTGGCCAGATTGCGCTCGATGGCGCCCGGGCCGATTCCCTGCTCGGCCAATGGCCGCGCCGCGGCAATCACCGGCACGCGTTCGATCTCGAGCCTGGCGGACAAACCGGCGCCCCGACACAATTCGAGCAGATGACCAAGCAGGCCAAAGCCGGTGACATCGGTCAACGCGTGCACGCCGTCCAGCTCGGCCAGCGCCGTGCCGACGCGATTGAGCCTGGTGGTAACGTCAATCAGCGCACGATAGCCGTCGGCATCGAGCAGACCTTTCTTCATCGCCTGCGCAAGCACGCCGACGCCGAGCGGCTTGCCGAGAATCAGCCGGTCGCCGGCACGGGCCTCGCTATTGCGCTTGAGCCGTGCCGGATGCACGACGCCCAGCGCCACCAGGCCATAGATCGGCTCGGGGGCATCGATCGAATGCCCGCCGGCAAGCGGAATACCCGCCTCGGCGCAGACCGATTCGCCGCCTTGCAGAATCTCACGGATGGTTTCGACGGGCATCGTGCTGACCGGCATGCCGACAATGGCGAGCGCCATGATCGGTTGCGCTCCCATCGCGTAGATATCGGACAGGGCGTTGGTGGCGGCGATGCGGCCGAAATCGCGCGCATCGTCGACGATAGGCATAAAGAAATCGGTCGTCGCCACGATCGCCTGCTGCGCATTGAGGCGGTAGACGGCGGCATCGTCGCTCGTCTCGGCGCCGACCAGCAGATCCGGGAACACCCCCTTGTCACGCACTTCGCCCAGGATGGACTGCAGCACCGCGGGAGCGATTTTGCAACCGCAGCCTCCGCCATGCGACAATTGCGTCAATCTGATTTCCGCCATGAAGCCACCTCATCAACCATGTTCTTCAAGGTCGCGAACCTAGCACAGCTCGCTGAGTTTGACGAGATCATCGACGTGCGCTCTCCCGCCGAGTATGACGAGGATCACATTCCCGGCGCCATCAACTGCCCGGTTCTCGACAATGAGGAACGCGCCCGCATCGGCACGCTCTACTGTCAGGAGTCGCCATTTGCAGCCCGGCGCATCGGTGCGGTGCTGGTCGCACGCAACATCGCCCGTCATATCGAAACGCATTTCCAGCAAAAGCCGAAAGCGTGGCGACCGCTGATCTACTGCTGGCGCGGTGGGCAGCGCTCCGGGGCGATGGCCATCATCATGGGCCAGATCGGCTGGGCGGCGCATCAACTCGCCCACGGCTACAAAGGCTATCGCCAGCAGGTGCTGGCCGACCTCGACCTCATCCCCGACCGCTTCGATTTCCGCGTGCTGACCGGTCCGACCGGCTCGGGCAAAAGCCGTCTGCTGGCTGCATTGCAGGACGCCGGCCGCCAGGTGCTCGATCTGGAGGGCCTCGCCCGGCACCGCGGCTCGGTGCTGGGCCGGCTGCCGGATACCGTTCAACCCAGGCAGAAGGCCTTCGATACCGCCTTGCGCCAGTCCTTGCTGAGCTTCGACCCCGCCCGGCCGGTTTATGTCGAAGCGGAGAGCCGCAGCATCGGTCGCGTCACCCTGCCCGGAGCCTTGCTCGATGCATTGCGGCGCGGCACCCACATCCGTATCGAGGTACCGCTAGAGGCGCGGGTGACGTTTCTGCTTGCCGACTACGATTTCCTCGTGCGCGACCCGGCCTTGCTGCGCATCGAGCTTGAGCGGCTGCGGCAGCTCTACCCGCGGGAAACGCTCGACCGCTGGATGGCATTGATCGAGGCTGGCGAATTCGCTGCGCTGGTGCACGAGCTGCTCGAGCGGCACTACGATCCGCTCTATCGCCGCTCCACCACCCGCGGCCTTGCCGGCGACCGGGCCGAACACACGATCGTGCTCGACTCGGTCGAAGCGGCGGCGCTTGAGCACGCATCTGCTATGCTAAATGGTTAGCAAGTGCATGCATTCCACTACTATTTTTTGCGCCACTCGGCGCCGGCAAGACCATGACCCCACAACACAAGCTCGCCTGGCAGGACGGGCAACCATTTTCGACCGAATTCGGTGACGTCTATTTCTCCCGCGACAGCGGGCTGGAGGAAACGCGCCATGTCTTCATCGCCAACAACAGCCTGCCGGAACGCTTTGCGGCGCTCGCGCCCGAAGGACTGTTCACCATTGGCGAAACCGGCTTCGGCACCGGACTCAACTTTCTCTGCACCTGGCAGAGTTTCGTCCGCCACGCGCCGGCCGGAGCGCGCCTGTCCTTTGTCTCGGTGGAGAAGTTCCCGCTCGACGAGAGCGATCTCGCCCAGGCGCTGGCGCTGTGGCCGGAACTCGAACGCGAGGCAGCCGAGCTCTGTACCGCCTACCGACGGCCGACATCCGGATGGCACCGCCTTGTGTTCGAAGGCGGCCGCATCAGTCTGACATTGATCATCGGCGACGCGATGGAAAGCCTGCCGCAGTGCGATGCACGCATCGACGCCTGGTTTCTTGACGGCTTCTCGCCGGCACGCAATCCGCAGATGTGGGATCAGGCGCTGTTTGACTCGATGGCACGACTGTCCGCGCCTGGCGCCACCTTTGCCACCTTCACCAGTGCAGGCTTTGTCCGTCGTGGGCTGCAGGCGGCAGGATTCGACGTGGAGAAAACGGCTGGCTATGGCAGCAAACGAGAGATGTGCCGCGGCAGGCTGACGGCGGATGCGCCCTCGGCGGTCGCCTGGCAGGCCCCCTGGTTTGCACGTCCGGCCCCGTCACAGCGTCCGCGTCAGGCGGTGGTGATCGGAGGTGGCGTGGCAGGGGCCGCCACGGCGTGGAGTCTGGCCATGCGCGGCTGGCAGGTCCGGCTGATCGAGCGCCACCCGGCGCTGGCCAGGGAAGGATCGGGCAATCCGCAAGGCGTCTTGTATGCGCGCCTGTCGGCGCACCCGACCCCATTGACCCAGCTGGTGCTGGCGGGCTACCGCTATACCCTCGCGCTGCTCGACACCCTGCTCGGCGACAGCCCGGACTGGCATCGCAGCGGCGTACTGCAATTACCCATCGACGAAGAAGACGCGCGCAGACAGGCCGACATCGTCGCCAGCCGCATCGCAGAAGGCTGGGTCGAGGCCGTCGATGCACAGCGGGCCAGTGCGCTCGCCGGCGTGCCGCTCGGTCATGGCGGGTTGTTTTTCGCCCAGGGTGGCTGGATCCGCCCTGCGGCGCTCATCGATGCGCTTTGCCGTCACCCGGGCATAGAGAAAATCACCGGCCAGGCCGCACTGGAACTCGACTACAGTCCGGAAACGGGCGCCTGGATCGTACTGGGAGAACAGGGCGCGATCGCCATGGGCTCGGTCGTGGTATTGGCCGGCGCCGCCGACACGGCTGCCTTCGACTGCACGAGCCACCTGCCGCTCAAGCGTATCCGCGGCCAGATCACCATCGCCGCCGCTACGCCGGCGAGCAGCCGGCTTGCCACAGTGTTGTGCCGCGACGGCTATATCGGACCTGCACACGAAGGCCGCCATACACTTGGAGCCAGCTTCAAGTTCAATGCCGACAACCTGCAGCCGACACGAGAAGAGCACATGGAAAACCTGCAGATGCTGCAGAACAGTTGCCCGGCCATGTACCAGGCGCTCGGCGGCGATGCGCTCGATCTGGAAACCCTGCAAGGTCGGGCCGCTTACCGTTGCACATCGCCCGACTATCTGCCGCTGGTCGGCCCGGTCGCGGCGCGGAGGGAGTTCGTGCAGCGCTATCGCGAGCTGGCACGCGACGCATCGTTGCAGCTCCGTGCCGACAGCCCGCTGCTGCCAGGATTATTCATCAATACCGGGCACGGTTCGCGCGGCATGATTACCGCCCCGCTATCCGGAGAAATCATCGCGGCCTGGATCGATGGCGAGGCGATGCCGGTGCCGCGCGATCTGGCCGAGGCTCTGCATCCGGATCGATTCCTGCTGCGCAGCCTGATGCGTGGTCGCATCGATCCGGACGCATACGAAGACTGAGTGCGCCGCGAGTCCCTAGCCCATCAGGGCACGCGAATCGTCGGCCAGTTCGTCGTCCTCGCCAAGAAAACCGCCGCTCTGATGCGCCCACAGCCGGGCATAGAGACCGCCACGAGCCAGCAACTGGGCGTGGCTGCCCTCCTCTGCGATCCGCCCCTGATCGAGCACGATCAGCCGGTCCATCGCCGCAATGGTCGACAAGCGGTGAGCGATCGCCACCACGGTCTTGCCTTCCATCAATTGATAGAGACTATCCTGGATCGCCGCCTCGACTTCCGAGTCGAGCGCGCTGGTCGCTTCGTCGAGCAGCAGGATCGGCGCGTCCTTGAGCATGACTCGCGCAATCGCGATGCGCTGGCGCTGGCCGCCTGACAGCTTGACGCCACGCTCGCCGACATGCGCGTCATATCCACGCCGGCCTTTCGGATCGCTCAAGGCCAGAATGAATTCATGCGCCTCGGCGCGCCGCGCCGCGGCAATCATCTGCGCATCGGTCGCGTCCGGCCGGCCGTAGAGCAGATTCTCGCGTACTGAACGATGCAGCAGCGACGTATCCTGGGTCACCATGCCGACCGATGCGCGCAGACTGTCCTGGCTCACGCTGGCGACATCCTGTCCGTCGATGAAGATGCGTCCTCCGTCCAGATCGTAAAAACGCAGCAACAATCCGACAATGGTGGATTTGCCTGCGCCGGAACGGCCGACCAGACCGATCTTCTCGCCGGCCCGGATCGTCAGGTCGAGATCATTGATGACCTGCCGCTCGCGCCCATAAGAAAAACTTACATTCTCGAAACGGATCTCACCGCGAGGAACCTGCAACTGCGCCGGATCGGGCTGATCGGACACCGCAATGCGGCGCGAAAGCGTGCCGATACCGTCTTGCACCGTGCCGATATTTTCAAATAGAGAAGACATTTCCCACATGATCCAGTGAGAAATACCGTTCAAGCGCAACGCCATCGCCGTGGCCGCGGCCACGGCGCCGATGCCGACCTGCCCCATGGTCCACAACCAGAGTGCGACGCCGGAGGACACGGCGATCAACAGCATGCTGGTGGTCTGATTGACGATTTCGAAGCCGCTGACAAGCCGCATCTGCCGATAGGTGGTCTGCATGAAGTCCTGCATCGCACTCTTGGCAAAACGCGCTTCGCGCTGACCGTGGGAAAACAGTTTGACCGTGGCGATATTGGTGTAGGCATCGGTGATGCGGCCGGTCATCAGACTGCGTGCGTCGGCCTGCAGGCTTGCGGCACGGCCGAGTCGCGGGACGAAGTACGCCAGCGTCGCGACATACAGCAGTAGCCAAGCGAGAAAAGGCCATAGCAGCGCAACGGAAAAATGCCCGACTACGGCAGTCATGGTGACGAAGTAGATCAGCACGAACACCATGATGTCGGCGACGATCATCACCGTATCCCGCACCGCCAGCGCTGTTTGCATGACCTTGGTCGAAACGCGGCCGGCAAATTCGTCCTGATAGAAACTCATGCTCTGCCCAAGCAGGTGGCGATGGAAATTCCAGCGCAACCGCATCGGGAAGTTTCCGAACAAGCCCTGGTATTTGCACATCGCCTGCACTGCCACCAGCAGCGGACTTGCCAGCAAGATGCCGGCCAACAACAGCAGATGGCCCCTCTCTTGCAGCCACAACTCGCTGGGGGGGACCTTGGAGAGCCAATCGACGACCGAACCCAGCATGGCGAACAATAGCGCTTCAAAAGCGCCGATCAGCGAGGTCAGCAGAACCACGCAGCCGATCAGCCCGCGCATGCCTTGCGTGCAGTGCCAGATGAAACGGAAAAAGCCGGCCGGTGGCTGTGCCGGCACACCATCCGGATAGGGATCGATCCGACGTTCGAACCAGGAAAACATGTAAAGATCGCTCCAAATCTAGGGGCCTCATGAGCCGCTGGTTTACATGGGCGATGACGTTAGCGTAACCCCCTAGCCGAGGCAAGCGCGAACGGCAAGACGCATCAGACGGCTGCGGCGGATGGCGGCAGCAAAACCACCAACGGCGCCAGCGCCGCACGGATAGGTTCCGGCAGCACCACCGCCTGCCCTTTGGCATAGTCGACCCACACCAGCGTCACATCGGCATAAGCGTAGACGGTGTCATCGTCACCTTCGCGATAAAAATGGTGACGCAGTCTGATGCTCGAACGGCCCAGATGCTCAAGTTCAAGCGAAACGACAACCGTCGCCGGATAGGTCAATTCGCGTCGGAACGTGCAGGAAGTTGCGGCGATGACAGGCCCGACACCGCCAGGTTGGATGCCATGGCCGAGGCTTTCCAGCCACTCAAGTCGCACTTGTTCCAGATAACGGAAGTACTGGGTATTGTTCAGGTGCCCGATCGCATCCATATCTCCCCAACGCATGACGATGCGCCGCTTTTCTATGAGAGGGTATTGCTTTTCCATCCTGGCTCCGCGTCGCGCCCGAGCGCAACAATTAGTCATAAATCGTCACAAAATCACCAATAAAACAGTCTGGCTCTTTCTCTTGCCGCTAGGCATACTGTGGCCGTCTCGAAACGGCGAACAAGCTCGCCGTTTCGAAACAGACCGGGGGCTTGCCTCTGGTCTCCTGAGCGAAGGTGCAAATTCGAGCCCCCTGACCGGGGCTCTTTTTTTATCCGCGCAGAGCGTTGCAAAGACGCCACCCCGGCCAACCGCCGCAATTTCTGCCGCTGCACCGCACAACCCATTTGGTATCAGCGCCAATTCCTGCTATCGCATAGGTATGCGCACACAAAAAAGCCTGGCGCCCTTGGCATGTAGCAAGATCCGCTCGGCGGTGCACCGCTGTCACACGACTGTCTTGGATAGTGGTTATGATCATATATAAGATCATTATCTTGAGGTATTGAAAAGCACAGCCACAACATTTGGCACTTAACTGAAAATTTCCGCTTTACAAACAAGAAAAAACGAGTCAATTTAACGCTTGAACGAAAGTCCGCATGAGGTTCGCATTACTAAACTAACGTTTTTTATGCGAAATATCATCGTAGCGAGCCACCGGTAACACCTGTGTCAACGCTGAGAACTATCCACACTTGCGTTGGCATTCAAACCGACAGTGAGGTACCAGGATGATTTCTCGTATCCCTCTCAGTGTGCGCCGCAAGCAGGCGCGCGATCAGCATGAAAGCTTTCTCTATGCGGTAGCCAAACCGCAACTGAACGAAACCGAAAGATCAAGGCAACAGAAAGTCCGCCAGCGCGCCCACGACCGGGATGACGCCCGTTTCCTTGCAGAGCGTTGCGAAGACGCTTTCTGATTTCCCCCCTGCAGCCCATCCCGGGACGGTTGTTTCAGACTGTCCCGTCTTTCGTTTTTTCTTCGTCCGAACATACCAAAATCATATTCAATTAAAAATTAATATGCCATTAGACTAATTAACACTATATATAGCGTCTTTGCAACAGCACGAAACAAATATCCGCAACTCATAATTACTTGTAATCAAAACTAGATGTACGATATGCAAGAGCGAAAGACATAGCCCCGGCCCATCCCTCACAAGGGATGCGGAAACAGAGGGCCGAATTACCATTAAAAAAAACAGTACATCTGAATGAGGCCTACCCCATGAGTTCGGACAACAACATCTCGTTCGATCCGCGTGCGCTACGTGTGCAACTGGATCTGAACCAACAAGAGTTCTGGAGCGCCATCGGCGTTACCCAGTCAGGCGGTTCGCGCTATGAAAACGATCGGCGCATTCCCAAACCCGTGATGGAGCTACTGCGCTTGCGTTATCAACTCGGGATCCGGCTCGATGGAATTACCGAAGAAAATGCGCCGGTCGTACGTGCCATCGCCAGTGGAGAGCTGGACACCGATTCGATGCGCACGAATGTGACGCGTATCCAGAATTTGTTGCAAGCCAGCGAAAGCCTGGCCAAGGAAGCAGCGAAATTGTCGGTGGCTGCGGAAGAAATACTTAATTCCCCACAGTAAACACCGGCAATCGAAGTAATTGCCGCGGAGATATTCAACTCCGTGCGGTGATCTGTTATTCTGCGCACCTTACTTTGATCGCAACCCGATAGCGGCTGCCACCAGTGCAGCCGCGTCCTCAAACACCACTACCCCATGACGTCTACCCACCGACTGGATGCAGAAGTCTTGTCTGCACTGCGTTCGATCATTTCCGGCTTCCCCTCCCTGAGCCGCGCATGCGAAACCACCCAGCGTTTCGTCGAGCTCGAACGGCTTGAGGATGCAGAAACACTGAACACAAGGACGCGTGGCCGGCTGCAACTGCTGGCGGCACTTCACCCGTTGCTGGCCAATTATGTGACGCTAGGCATTCCTGCCGGAACGATGCTGCATGACATACCGCTACTGGTACATGGAATCAAGGCGGCCGACCAGCGGATTCTAGATGGGCAAGGATTTGCAGGATTCAACGGGTAGACGGCGCGCACGGCTCAGTGCTTGGCAAGATGAATGCCTTGTAGCTGCATGACGGTATCGAAGGCGTCGTCGCTCAATTGCCAGCCTTGGTGACCCGTTACGAAAAAGCAACGATAGCGGTCAGGGATGCAGGTTTCAGGGTCCAGCTCGGCTTGCAGCGAAAGTTTGAGCAACTCTTTGGCAGTTTCCGGCGTAATCTCCGACAAATGCATGAATATTCTCCCGACTACTTGAGAACACCAGCATACGCCTTGCTGCCCGGCATTTCCCTGTGTCTAATCAAGTCACCTGCGATTTGCCCCACCCCCTCCCGAAGTCAAGGTGCCGGGGGCAGAGGCGTCGCCTCGTCCCACAAGCGGCGCCACTCGCGCGCGTAGACAGCTGCCGCATTGGGCACATTCCACAGCAGGATCACATTCTCGGCATTCGACTTCACCGCTGCCTGAGTAAAATTGAACGAGCCGGTTTCCAGATGGCGCCCGTCGATCACCATGAACTTGTGGTGATGAATCGCATACTGGCCGTTCAGGCGCACCGGCACCCCCTGGTTGGCGAGGAAGGTCACGGCGGAATAACCGCGGCTATTGGCCTTCCGATCCGCCACCACCGCCACGCGCACTCCGCGATGCGCCGCGGCAAGCAGAGCGGTGGCGATCGGCTTGCTGGTAAACCCGTAGGCCGCCACCAGAATATCGGACCTGGCGCTGTCGATGCCGCGCAACACCACCTCGAGCGAACTGCCTCCGGGCGAAAAACCGATATCGAAAGCGGCTCCGGCCGGCAAGGGAGTGGCGGCGAACGCGGCATGGGCGGCAAACACCAAGAGCAACAGCAGCTTTTTCATGCGTTTCCTGATGGCAAAACGTGCATGATAGCGGTCATTCAGTCCCCCAACCAGACGGCAGCCGCCAGTCGAACGTGCCGGCAACATCAGGCCGGCAGAGGAGCCGCCTGTCGACGGGTTGCAAACGCAGCGTCCAGCCATGCAGCCAGCCGCGCCTCATCAGCCTGGCTCAGGTGCAAGCGGAGCTTGCTGCGCCGCCACAGGATATCGTCCGTCGTCTGCGCCCACTCGACATCCAACAGATAACGCAGCTCGGCTTCGTAAAGTCCGGGCACGACCTCTTGCCCCAGTGCATCGAGCGTTTTTGCCTGGCCGATAATCCGTTCGAGCCTGGTGCCATATGCACGGGCATAACGCGAGAGCAACGCCGCCGGCATCCACGGGTAACGCGCCTGCTGACCGGCAAGCCAACCCGGAACATCACGGCAGGGCAAGTCGCCGCCGGGCAGCGGCGTGCGATCACTGCTGCAAGGCACGTACGCGCCAAGAAGTGGGGCGAGCTTGTCGACCACCTGCTCCGCCAGCTTGCGATAGGTAGTGATCTTGCCGCCGAACACCGACAGCAACGGTGCACCGGGCGCGGCATCGAGCTCGAGCGCGTAATCGCGCGTGACGCTCGACGCGTTGTCGGAGGCGTCGTCAAGCAGCGGGCGCACGCCGGAGAAGGTTGCCAGCACATCCGACGGACTGATCTGACGCTCGAAATAACGATTGCTCATTTCACACAGGTAAGCGATTTCCGCCGCTTCGATCGCCACCTTGGCCGGGTCGCCGTGATATTCGACATCGGTGGTGCCGATCAGGGTGAAATCCTGTTCATAGGGAATGGCAAAGATGATGCGCTGATCCGGATTCTGAAAGATATAGGCGTAATCATGCGCAAACAGTCGCGGCACGATGATATGACTACCCTTGACGAGGCGCACCGCCTTGCGGGAAGGCAGCGCCATGGTTTCTTGCAAGAGCTGCGCCACCCAGGGGCCGGCCGCATTGACGAGTGCGCGGGCATGGACCTGCTGCAGCGAGCCGTTCGCCGAGCGTAGCGACACCAGCCAGTTGCCACGCTCGCGACGCGCGTCGATGCAGGCGGTGCGCGTCAGAATTTCGGCCCCGTGTTCAGCCGCATCGAGTGCATTGAGCACGACCAGACGCGCATCTTGCACCCAACCGTCCGAATATTCGAAACCACGACGAAAACCGGACTTGAGCGGAGCACCGGCCGGATGGCGGTCGAAACGCACCCCGACCGAGCCCGGCAGCAACTCGCGCCGGGCGAGATGATCGTAAAGAAACAGACCACAGCGGATCATCCAGTCGGGACGCATGCTCGCATCGTGCGGCATGACGAAGCGCAGCGGCCAGATGATGTGCGGAGCGAGACGCAACAACACTTCGCGTTCCTGCAGCGCTTTGCGTACCAGGCCGAACTCGTAGTACTCCAGATAGCGCAAGCCGCCATGAATCAGCTTGGTGCTGGCGGACGAGGTATGCTGCGCCAGGTCATCCTGTTCGCACAGCAAAACCGACAGGCCGCGCAAGGCGGCATCGCGCGCAATGCCTGCGCCATTGATGCCGCCGCCGATGATCACCAGATCGTAGGTTTTCTGCTTCACTTGCCAATCTCCCTGCCGTGCGGGCCCGGCCCGCCACATAAATGACACTCACACGAATATAATACAACATAAAATGTTGTATTTAATTTCGTTTCTTGTTTTATTTGTTTTCGTTTTGGTCTGCTTGTCGAAAAAAAACCACCACACCAAGGTGGTGGTTTTCAACCAGGCAGCAACTCAGACCAGATGTTGCACGTAAAGCAGGGCCGCCAGCGTCCCGCCGATGAAAGACCCCAGCACCGGCACCCATGAATAACCCCAATCACTGTCGCGCTTGCCGGGAATGGGCAACAGCGCATGCATGATGCGCGGCGCCAGATCACGCGCGGGGCTCATCGCATAGCCGGTCGTGCCGCCGAGCGAAACACCGATGCCGAGCACCAGCAGCCCCACCGGCAGCGCATCGAGCGCACCGAGCGAAGCCTTGGGCGACACCATATTGAGAATGGCGAACACCAGCACGAAGGTCGCGATGATTTCCGAGGCAAGATTACCCGGCAGACTACGGATCGCCGGGCCGGTGCAGAACACGGCAAGCTTGGTATCGGGGCAGTCGGTATGGGAGAAATGCTGACGGTACATCACCCAGACGAGGAAAGCGCCAAACATGCCGCCGAGCATCTGCGCGAGCATATAGCCAGGCACGCGCGCCCAGGCGAACTTGCCGGCGACGGCCAGCGCCAGCGTCACCGCCGGGTTCAGGTGCGCGCCGCTGTAGCTCGCCACGCAAAACACGGCGACAAACACCGCCATCGCCCAACCGAAGGCAATCACGATCAGGCCGCTGTTATGGCCCTTGGTACTTTTCAGTATCACGTTGGCGACCACGCCGTTACCCAATAGCACAAGTAGGGCGGTGCCGATAAATTCTGCAAGCAAGGGATTCATTGTGTTGTCCTTGTTATGACCGCGAGGCGCGGAAAATCAGGCATTGGCCCAGGAAATGGCGGCACGCACGGCACGTTGCCAGCCGTTGACCAGTGTCTGTACGCGCTCGGGGCGCATATCGGCCTGGAAGCGGCGGTCGAGCTGCCACTGCCCCTGCACCTCGTCGAGGCTGTTCCAGTAACCGACAGCCAGGCCGGCCAGATAGGCCGCACCCAGCGCGGTCGTTTCCGTCACCTTAGGCCTGATCACGTCGATGCCGAGAATATCCGACTGGAACTGCAGCAGCAGATTATTGGCCGTCGCCCCGCCGTCGACACGCAATTCGGGCACGGCGACCTTTGCATCCATTTCCATCGCCTTGAGCACATCCATGGTCTGATAGGCGATGCTATCCAGAGCCGCGCGTGCAATGTGTGCCGCGCTGGTGCCCTGCGTGGCGCCAAACAAGGATCCTCGCGCATTCTGGTTCCAGTGCGGCGCGCCAAGCCCGGCGAAAGCAGGCACCAGATAGACGCCGTCGCTGTCGCCGACCTGGCCTGCCAGAGCCTCGACATCGGCAGAGTGCTTGACGATGCCGAGCCCGTCGCGCAGCCACTTCACCACGGAGCCGCCGATGAAGATCGACCCTTCCAGCGCGTAATGGGTCTCGCCCTTCACCTGCCAGGCGACAGTCGTCAGCAGGCGGTTCTGCGAGGCAGTCGGTTTGACGCCGGTATTCATCATCAGGAAACAACCCGTGCCGTAGGTGTTCTTCACCATGCCGGGGCGGGTGCATTGCTGACCGAACAACGCCGCCTGCTGGTCACCGGCGATGCCGGCGATCGGGATGCCGGCACCGAGCTGGGTGCCCTGCGTCGTACCGTAGACTTCGCTCGAAGAACGCACTTGCGGCAACATGCTGGCCGGCACGCCCATGATCTTCAGCAGTTCCTCATCCCAGCTGAGTGTATGGATGTTGAACAGCATGGTGCGCGAAGCGTTGGAAACGTCGGTGACATGCTCCTGGCCGTGGGTGAAATTCCATACCAGCCAGCTGTCGATGGTGCCGAACGCGAGCTTGCCCGCCTCGGCGCGCGCACGTGCGCCCGGCACGTTGTCCAGAATCCACTTCACCTTGCTGCCGGAAAAATAGGCATCGACCATCAGGCCGGTCTTGTCGCGGATCAGCCCGTCGAGCCCCTGTTCCTTCAGCCCATCGCAGAACGCCGCCGTACGGCGGTCCTGCCAGACGATGGCGTTGTAGACCGGATGACCGGTTTCGCGATCCCACACCACGGTGGTTTCGCGCTGGTTGGTAATGCCGATGGCGGCGACATCGCGGCTTTCGAGACCGGCATAGGCCAGAGCCTCGGCCGCCACCCCGGCCTGTCCGCCCCAGATTTCCAGCGGGTCGTGCTCGACCCAGCCCGGTTGCGGGTAGTGCTGGGTGAATTCTTTCTGTGCGACCGACACGATGCTGCCCTGCCGGTCGAAAACGATAGCCCGGGAACTGGTCGTCCCCTGATCCAGCGCCAGGATGTACTGTTTTTGCATTGTCTTTCTCCTTGTGTGCTACACGTCGCCGCCGGCGAAACCCACCGGCTGCCAACTCGCCGCGCGTGGGCTGCGGCGAACCGCAAAATGACAAAAGCATGTTGTTTTATGTGTAAACCGGATTCTACACAGCCAGAAACACGCATTGAAGGAAAATATAACGCGCATAAATAAAACAAATTGATCAAGAAACGAAAATCGCCATCAGAATTGACTCGTGATGGCGACTGAAAAACCAGTGAGAACAACCATTTCAAAGCCCCGCGGCGCAAGCGATCCAAAGGCCAGTTGCCAGATTGATCCTACAAACGAAGCAGAATTTGATGACAGAAATGTTGCGCAATGACAACGGGGTGAAATTTCTTGCGCCGCAACAAAAAAGCGCCTGACTCTACGGTGCGATATACAGCTCCACTTTCGACTCGGCGATCACCGCCGCCATCTCCTCCGGAGGCTGACTGTCGGTAAACAGGGCCGTCGCACGCGAGAGCGGCCCCAGCTCCACCAGGGAGGCGCGGCCGAACTTGGAATGATCGGCAACCAGAAAAACGTTGCGCGACTGATTGATGATGGCATCCGAGGTTCGCACTTCCCGCATGTCGAAATCGCGCAGGGTGCCATCTATTTCGATGCTGGAAATGCCGATAATGCCGTAATCCACCTTGAATTTGCGGAAAAACTCAATCGTCGACTCGCCGACGATGCCCATATCGCGTGGGCGCATCACACCGCTGGCCACCATCACTTCGCAATCGGGATAGCTGCACATCATCGCGGCCACATTGAGATTATTGGTCATGACATGCAGACCACGGTGATTGCACAGGGCTTTGGCCACTTCTTCGGTCGTGGTGCCGAGATTGATGATCAGCGAGGCATGATTGGGAATCTGCTCGGCCACCATTCTGGCGATGCGCCGCTTCTCTTCGATGCACATCACCTGGCGAGCGTTATAGGCGACATTCTCCACACTGGACTGGGAGCTGGCGCCGCCATGGATGCGCTGCAGCAGCTGATGGTCGGCCATCAGGGCGATGTCGCGCCGGATCGTCTGCTGCGTCACGCCAAAAGAACCCGCCAGCGCCTCGACCGTCACATGTCCGTCACGCTTGACCCGGGCAAGAAGCTCCTGCTGCCGCTGATTGAGAATTAGCATCGGGGAATCCGGCCTATCAAAGATAGCAGCGATTATACCTTTCGAGCCGGGAATCCGCAGCCGCGGAACCGGACAGTGCACTGCAGCGGCAGGCGCGCTGACTGACTCTCCGTTTGACAGAAGCGGTCGCCGCAGCCTTTATACGCTGCGCGACGGCAGGCGGTAGACAACCAGATTGCACTGATCGAGTCGATGGATGGTTGCTTCCGACATGGAAGCAGCCATTTTTTATCTAAAAACAAAACGGGGCAGTCCCGCGCTCAACACTGCCCGCCGTAGCACGGCCTTATTGCAAGCCCAGCCACGTACCGCGCTGACTCGCTTTCTGCCGCCCGACCCGCCCCAGGTGAGTGTCGGCAAAGCTCGTGCCGTACTTCAATCCATAGCCCAGCATGCGGTCGAGACCGATGTGGGCGATCCAGATCAAGGCGACGGATAGCAGAAAATGGTCGTAGGCAATGCAAGCGACCCCCAGCATTGCCATCGGGACGATATAGCTGTGCACTGAGTTATAAAACAAGGCTCCTGTCCGCTGACCGGCAAGATAGCCGGCCAGCGACAGATCCGGAGCCAGAAACAGCAAGGCAAACTCGCGAAAGCCCTCCCCGAGCCGGGCATATCCGGCTACCGCCAGGCAGAACACCGCGACAGCCTCCAGCCGCAACAGCAGTCTGGGCATGCCTCGTACGGCCCGGCAGGCGAGATTTGCCAGGCCAGCCGGCAGTGATGCCGGGGGGTGGATCGTCGTCTCGGAGTGATCGGTCATGGCGCCTTGCCTCGGATGTCATGCCCACATCTTGCCACGCTCGCCAGTTGGGCACTATTGTCTCAACATGACAATCTATTGGTAAAAAAACAATGAAGAAGTCCATGCCAAGCTGGGACCTTTTCGCAGCATTTCTGGCCGTCATGCATCACGGCAGCCTCTCTGCCGCGGCACGCGCGCTCACACTGACGCAACCGACAATGCGCAGACAAATTGCCGAGTTGGAGACCGCGCTCGACTGCACGTTATTCACCCGCTCGAAGGCGGGTTTGCTACCCACGCGGGCAGCCATGGATCTGCTTCCCCATGCACAAACGATGGCCTCTTCTGCCGAGGCATTGGTGCGTTCCGCATCCGGGAACAGCAATGACACGCGTGGGGTCGTGCGAATATCCTGCAGCGAAATGCTTGGAACGGAAGTCCTGCCCAGCATTTTGGCACCGATTGGCCGGCAATATCCGGGGCTGGAGTTTGAAGTATCTCCGACCGACAAGATAGAAGACGTCTTGCGTGGGGATGCCGATCTGGCCATTCGAATGGTGCGTCCGACACAGGCCGCACTGGTAGCGAGGCGGGCAGGCACGATCGAGGTCGGGCTGTTTGCAAGCCCGCAGTATCTGCAGGAGCGACCACTGCCCTCCACGCCGTCCGGTTTGACCGCCGGTCATAGGCTCATCGGCAACGACCGGCACCCTGCACTGCTATCCGCTCTGCACAGCCTTGGGATAACGCTTGCTCGGCGCGACTTTGCCTACCGGGTGGACAGTCATCTGGCCCAGCTTGCCGCGCTGCGCGCCGGACTGGGCATCGGGATCTGCCAAGCGCCGCTGGCCCGTCTCGCCACGCCACCGCTGGTGCGGGTGTTGCCCGAGATACGCTTCGACATGGAAACGTGGGTAGTCATGCACGAAGACCTGAAAACCGTGCGCCGCATTCGCGTGGTATTCGATGCATTGGCCGAAGGGCTGGCCGCCTATGCGAGCGGAGTCATGCCGGCCCTGGCGGAGCCGGACTGACCGGGACAACGGACACCACTCACCCGCAGGCGACCAGATAGCCGGAGATGGCTTGCCGCACGCGCCGGCCCAGCAGCTCGGCGTCGGTCTCTCCGTGACGTCCGGCACCGTCAATCATGCCGTGCGCGATGGCCACCAGGTCGCGGCTTGCCTGCTCGACATCCGTTACCGCGGGCGCATCGCCCAACCCCAGCAAGGTGGTAATGACGACCTGAGCTTGCGCCTGCACACTGGCGTGTTCCGCCCCCAGCATCAGAACGTCTTCGGCCAGATCCAGCTGCAGGGCAAGACGTGGCCGGCGCAATTGGTGCGCCACAGCCGCGGCAATTGCCAGCTCGATCCCCTCCTCCCAGCTGTCGGCCTCTCGCGCCACCTCCAGCCCGCGGCTGATTTGTGCCGTTTCGCGCGAAGCCAGGGCCACGGCAATGGCTTCTTTGGAGGGAAAGTATTGATAGCACGAGCCGATACTGACTCCAGCCCGCTCGGCAATGCTGTTGGTGGTATAGCCGCCCAAGCCGTGTTCTTCGAGAATGTGAGCCGCGGCATCGAGGATGATGCCAACCGTCGCGACCGATCGACGTTGGGATGGTTCTTTTCGGAGCGCTACGGTGCGTTTCGGATCCAGTTTTGCCATGACGGGAATGCGAGTACAAAAAGTAAGCAATTACTCGCAATATAGCACGGCGTATTTAACCTTTTGGAGACTACCGTGCGTTCCCATTCTCTTTTGCTCGCGTTGCCGCATTGGCTCGACCGTCAGGTTACGCCCGTGCGGCTTTGCCTGGCCATCGCCGCCGCCGTGCTGCTGCAACTGGCCATGATGCCGCTCGACCGGCATCTGCATCTGGTATCGGGGGGACTTGGCAAGCCATCGCTGGTTTTCGGCTCCACTGCTCAGGCGTTGTTTCAGCACCTGCAGGCCTTTGGCGCCGATGGCCGGCGCACGCTTGCCGAGTTGTATCTCCTCGATCTGGTATTTCCCACCGCCTTGGCACTAGCCGCCATTCAGAGTGCCTGGCTGGCGTTTCGCCGCGCACTTCCTGACCTTGCCCTGGTGCTGGCCGGCATTGCAGTCAGCTTTGACCTGCTCGATCTACTGGAAAAGCTTTCATCTTTTGCCATACTGGCGCGGTTTCCACAGATCGAAGTCGGCTTGCTGAGCTTCGCCGTGACCATCACCACCATCAAGCTCATCTGTCTGGCAGCACTATATGCCGGTCTGCTAGCGTCCCCGGTGTCCTGGCTGATACTGCAACCCGCCCAAACATCGCGTCGGGGATAGCGCAGATCACCCGCCACCACCGTACACGGCGACACCACACCCGGCCCGCCCTTTTTGATAGTCGGATCCTGCGTAAACCTGGCCCTGTTCATCGGAAGGGAAGGATGAGGATTGAAGGGAGCCAGGATCCGATCGGAGCAAGGATGGCCGGGCATATCGATCTGTTGTATTGGGTCAAAAACGCATGCTATCCATCATCCAGGTCCTGTGCGTACTGCCGGATGGCGGATCGATAGCGCTGTATATCGGGGGCGGCGCTGGTTTCAGCCAACAACTTGAGCAAGGTTTGCAAGCCTTGCTTGTGCTTGCCGACATGATAGGCAGCCATTGCATGAAACACCTTGAGTGCACTGTCCTCGGGATAAGTTGCCACCGATTGATCCAGAAGTTCGAACGCCTCCTCAAATTTACCCAGGACTCTCAACGTGCTCCCCAGTCCAAGGCACGCCTCCTTGCGATCTTCATCGGAAAGATCTCCGGCAAGTGCAGCCCGGTAATAGGGAACTGCATGCTGCTCATGGCCCAGGAAGTCATGTACACAGGCGGTTTCCAACTGGAGCGTCGCATCTTGTCGGGCGGCGGCAGCCAAGGCAATCAGCAAGACGCGAGCCTCTTCATGTCGGCCTTGTTCGCGAAGCTGCCGAGCTTGACTGCGCCCTTGTTCGATATCTGTCTTCATCATGTTCCCATGCGTTTGAACCAACCTAGTTTACTGGATACAGATCCAGCATGCGCCGTGCGACATGGTCCTCGGCAACGGCCCGTTAGAGCCACTGCATGATCTGGCTGTAAACAGTCTGGGGACAGGCGAAACCGCACCACAATCTGCCACCGAATGCGCTGCGGCCAAACAGCATAGCGCTGCATTTTTTTGTCCCGGAACAACCACGACCGCAACTTATTCCTGCCAGTGCACAAGCATAGCTAGCTGCTTCTCCATACGCCTGTGACACCATCAAATCACTTTCATGACCGGTGTTCGTTCACCGGCATTGTGTATTAATGGATAAGGCAGTCGAAAAATGGCGAGCTATTTGTTTTCTATCCCGAAAGTCTATTTTGGCGAGGATGCCATCAAGGCATTGCACCAGTTAGACCATAAAAAGGTAGGGATTGTTACCGACAGTTTCATGGCGTCTTCCGGCAAAACAAGTTATCTGATCAATGAAATGTCGCTGGCGTCCGTTTCCATTTTCAGCGAGGTAAAACCAGACCCTAGTGTCGAAATCCTGCAGGCGGGCGCGGCGCAATTTAAAACATTCAAGCCGGACGCCATCATTGCATTGGGCGGCGGCTCTTCGCTTGATGCAGCCAAAGGAATAAAAGTCACTCTGGAAGAGTATTTCCCGGGCCATGCAATTGCGCTGATTGCCATTCCGACCACCAGCGGTTCCGGCTCTGAAGTCACCGCTTACGCCATTATCTCCGACCCGAAAAATGGCCGTAAATATCCGCTGATCGCCGACGAGCTGGTTCCGGACTACGCCATTCTGGATCCCCATCTGGTGCTGTCGGTCCCGCGGCAAGTCGCGGTCGATACCGGCATGGATGTGTTGACGCATGCAATAGAAGCATTGGTTTCCGCCGGCGCCAACGACTTCAGCGACGCGCTGGCGGAAAAAGCGATTGCGCTGACCTGGCAATACCTGCCGCAAGTCTTCCGGGATGAAAAGGATATCCAGCCGCGCACGCACATGCACAACGCCTCATGCATGGCAGGAATGGCATTCAATTCGGCCGGGCTGGGCCTGGTACACGGCATGGCGCATGCCATCGGCGGCATGCTGCATATACCGCACGGCAAAATTAACGCCATGTTGCTGCCCTATGTTATTGACTGGAACATCTGCAACGCCCCCCGTGCCATACCACGCTATCTGAAATGCGCCGCCATCATGGGCATCCAGGCCGCCACGCCAGAGCAAACCCTCGACGCATTGATAAACGGCATCCGCGAAATCAATCGCCATTTCGGCATCCCTGCCACGCTGCGCGAGCTGGGAACAGATCTCTCCGATTTTTCATCCTTAAGACAAGCGCTGATCGAGGCCGCATTAGCCGATGGCTGTACCGCGTCAAACCCTTGCCGGCCCGATCATTCCGCAGTGGATCAGTTATTGACCCGAATTGCCGGCTGAATTTGGACAAATTTGTCTTCTGATAACCGGGCGGTAAAAAAAGTCCTGTGCAACGGCAAAAAGTGCCGCACAGAACTGAATATTCTGGATATCGCTCCATTAAACATTTTCAGATCGTTGACCATATGAATGACACCCTGCAGCAAGCCGAATTGATTACTCAGCAAATTATTCGGGAACTCACGGCCCGCAATGCCGGCTTTATCAATGTGCACCCAGTATCGCAAGCACTGGAAATCCCGGTAGGCATCTCCAATCGTCATGTGCATTTGAGCCGGGAGGACATGGATGCCCTGTTCGGTTACGGCTCCACCCTCACCCGCATGAAAGCGGTGAAACAGCCAGGCCAGTTTGCCGCAGAAGAGACCGTGACCCTGCGTGGCCCCAAAGGCGAATTAAGAAAAGTTCGCATACTCGGCCCGCTGCGCAGCACCACCCAAATCGAAATCTCGGTGTCCGATAGCTTTGCGCTGGGCGTGAAGGCCCCGGTCAGGATGTCGGGCGACCTGCACGATTCTCCCGGCATTGAAATCATCGGCCCACGTGGACGGGTCAGCAAAACCGAAGGCGCGATTGTGGCCTGGCGGCACATCCATATTTCACCGGCCCGGGCCGAGCAATATGGCCTGCGCGACGGCATGGAAATTGATGTCCGCATCGACGGTCAGCGCGGCGGCATTCTCAGTCACGTGGCGGTGCGGGTCAGCGCCGACGCCGTACTGGAAATGCATATCGACGTGGAAGAAGCCAATGGCTTCGGCTTGCGCAATGGCGACTGCGTCAAACACGCACGGACGGAACGCCAATATGGCTGACAGCAAGGAAACCCGGCGGCTACATGACCTTGCGACGCTGGTCAGCAGCGGCGAATGCCTTCCCTGCAAGGGGGCGCTGAAAGTTGGCGTCGATCCGGGCACGGCCAATATCGCGTTGGTCGTACTGGATGAAGATGACCATCCGGTCGCAGGCATCAGCCATCCCTCCCGCGCGGTGAAAGATGGCGTGGTGGTGGATTTTCTCACGGCCAGCCGGGTTGTCGGCGATCTGAAAGCGACGCTGGAGGCGCGGCTGGGCAGAACGCTCACCCACGCGGCAACAGCGATTCCGCCAGGCATCCTTCCCGGCAACACCAAGGTGATCGTCAACATGGTGGAAGCCGCCGGATTTGCGGTAACCGGGGTGGTTGACGAGCCGGTCGCAGCGGCCCGGGCACTGAGCATCCGTGATGGCGCTGTCGTCGATGTCGGTGGCGGCACAACCGGAATCAGCATTCTGCGCAACGGCGAAGTCATCTTCTGTGCCGATGAACCTACCGGCGGCAACCACATGACCTTGGTACTGTCCGGCGCACTTGGCCTCTCTTTCGCCGCAGCGGAAGAGATGAAAAAAAGCCCCGAACAGGAAGAACAGACCTTCGCACTGGTCCGCCCGGTGGCGGAGAAGATGGCGCACCTTGCGGCCGGCTGGCTGGCGAAATATCCGGCCGAAACGCTCTATCTGGTTGGTGGCGCAAGCAGTTTCCATCAGTTTGCCGACGTCTTTCGCAAGGCAACCGGCAAACAGGTGATTCAGGCAACGCAGCCGCTTTTGGTCACGCCGCTTGGCATTGCCATGCACAGCTGCTGAGAGGGGAAACCATGGACGCGCAGCGACTCTCCCTCCTCCTCGATACCATCATCGACGACATGCTGGCGCAGCGAAAACAGCGTCTGGCGTCTCGCCGACAGATGATGCGCGTGGTGCTGAGCGGGGAAGATCTCTCGACACTGCCCGCCACGCTGGAGTGCCTCGCCGCCCTGCATCGCTGCGGCTACCTGCCGGTCATCGCATCCTCCCACAGCGCCCGCGAATCCTCACTGCACTCATCCTGTCTGGAAGCACTGGCCCAACGGGGCATCGATGCCGTCGCCGACAACCAGGAGCCGCCGCAAACGGATGACGGCTGCAGCGGCATCTATTTCCCGGCGCTCTCCACCAACAGCCTGAGCAAAATCGCCCTGGGCATCCGTGACAACCTGGTGTGCCGTTGGGCGTTTCATGCGCTCAGTCAAAACAAGACCGCCATCGTGACGCTCAATGCCGAATGCCGGTCCGACGAAAACAGTCCGCTGGCGCCGGCATTGCGGGCGCGCCTGGAGAATCATGTCCGCACGCTGGCGGAGTACGGCTTCACCGTCATCGGCCGACACCGCCGTGGCACGCAGCCCCCCATTGCGGGCGGCGTCCACAAGCAACTGATCACCCTCAGCGATGTGCGCCGGTACCGGCAAGGGCAGACGCTGCATATCGGCAACAACACGCTCATCACCCCCGCTGCCCGGGATGAAATCCGGGATCGCGGCCTCGTCATCGTTCAGAACCAGCAGGAGGACACATGTATCTGGCAAAGGTAACCGGCGCCCTGGTTTCGACCACCAAACACGCCTCGCTCAATAGCGCGAAATTGCTGATTGTCGCCCGCCTGGATGAGCACTATCAGCCGACGGGCACGTCGCAGGTCGCCGTGGACTTTGTCGGCGCGGGCAATGGCGAAACGGTGATCGTGACCTCCGGCAGCTCCGCTCGCATGAGCAACAGCATAGAAAACTCCGTCATCGATGCTGCCGTCGTCGGCATTGTCGATTCGCTCGACCTTAACGGTCAGTAATGTCTGCGCGAGGCAAGCCATGGAGCATGAACAGAATCCCGAACTGGATCGCCGTATCAGTCAGGCGATTTCGCGCCAGTTGGCGCCGCAGCCGCTTTGCCTGAGTCTGGCTCACGCCGCGCTCCTGGCGAGCTATGCAGCAGATGCCGCTGATGCGGCCCGCATCCCCATCGTTTTCAGTCTGGTGAATGCCTGCGGCCAGCAGCGTTACTTCTTCAGCATGGATGACGCATTGCTGATCAGCCACACACTGGCCGGACAAAAGGCCTGGACAGCGGTAGCGCTGAAAATGCCGACGCAGCAACTCGCCAGCCAAGTACAGCCAGGCGCCGGCCTTTACGGTTTGCACAATGAAGCCGGCATCTGCTGCATTGGCGGCGGATTGCCCTGCTGGTCTGGCGGCGTACTGCTCGGAGCGATCGGTATCAGCGGCGGCAGCGTGGAAGAAGATATTGCCATCGCCAGCGCCACCCTCGCCCGTTTCAGCACAGAGCAATTCCCTCTCACCCCCTTCAATGAATCATTTCCCCCAAAGAGAAATACGGACAGAGGTCATCATGCCGATAGCTTCACTGGTTCTGGTTATTAACTGTGGTTCATCTTCTGTAAAGTTTTCAGTCCTCCCGCTCGACGAAGATACCCCGCGGCTCTCCGGTCTGGCTGAAAAGCTGGGACTGGACGATGCCTGCATTACCTTCAAGGACGCAGCGGGCAATAAAACGACCGAGCGTCTGAGCGGATCCGGCCACGTCTGCGCGCTGCAAGCACTCTTTGCCAGGCTCGAGAATCAGGGCCTGCTGCCGCACTTGTGCGCCATTGGCCATCGCGTCGCACATGGCGGCAGTGATTTCAAACAGTCCGTGCTGCTCAACGATGCCGTGATCAAGCGTATCCGGGAACTCTCCGCCCTGGCGCCTTTGCATAATCCGGCCAATCTGACCGGCATTAATGCAGCCATGTCGCTCTTGCCGCAATTGCCGCAGGTTGCCGTGTTCGACACGGCGTTTCACCAGACCCTGCCGCCGGCAGCCTACACCTACGCCATTCCGTTTACGTATCTGCAGCAACATCAAGTCAGGCGCTACGGTTTCCATGGCACTTCGCATCGCTATATCGCGGCCGATGCCGTGGCGCGGCTGAATCTCGACCCTGACGATCATGGCCTTCTCATCGCCCACCTGGGCAATGGATCGTCAGTATGCGCGGTGAGAAATGGCCAAAGCGTGGATACCTCGATGGGAATGACGCCGCTAGAAGGCCTGGTGATGGGAACGCGTTGCGGCGACCTGGATTTGGGTGCGGCAGCCTATATCGCCCGCTGCACCGGACAGACTATCGAGGCGCTGTACACGATGGCGAACAACGAGTCAGGCCTGCTCGGCCTGTCCGGAATCTCCAGCGATTGCCGCACGCTGCAGGAGGCACGCAGTCATGGTGATCCTCGCGCCACACTCGCCATCGACGTGATGGTGCATCGTCTCGCCCGCCATCTCGGCGCTCATCTCGCTTCGCTGCACCGTTTCGACGCACTCATCTTTACCGGCGGCATCGGGGAAAACTCCGCGCTGGTGCGCGAGCTGACCGCCCAGCACCTGGCCATTTTTGGTGTACGGCTCGACCCGGTGAAAAACGCACAGATTTTTGCCGGCCGTGATGGCGTGATTTCATTGCCCGGCTCACCTATTGTGGCAGTCATTCCGACCAATGAAGAAAAGATGATCGCACAGGATGCCGCCGCGCTTTCTTTTGCATTCGAGAGCGCCGCCTGAGGCGGGCATCGCAATTGTATCGGCCGGGAGGATTTTATTGTCCAGGGAAATACCGAACAACAAGAAAATCCCTCTGGCCGGCAAAACATTTTGCCCTTGGGGCAATAACATCATAGTGCCTGAATTTATCAGGCAGTTGAACTCACCCCGGTGGGTTAATTCATTACTTATTTCTACTCTTACCTGGAAACATGGAGGTCGTTATGCAGCAAGAAGCATTGGGTATGGTTGAAACCAAAGGTCTGGTATCCGCAATTGAAGCTGCAGATACCATGGTTAAATCCGCCAACGTGACACTGGTTGGTTACGAAAAGATAGGTTCCGGGTTGGTTACCGTCATGGTTCGCGGCGACGTTGGCGCAGTCAAGGCGGCCACCGACGCAGGCTCCGCGGCGGCAAGCAAGGTAGGTGAACTGGTATCCGTTCATGTTATCCCGCGCCCGCATATCGAAGTGGAAAAGATTCTGCCGAAAGCGGTCAGCTAATAAAGCCAGAGGATACGGATCATGAGAGATAATCTTGTGGAACAGATTATATCTGAAGTAATGAATAAACAAACCGATGCCGGGACAAATACCAATACAGCAGCCAATTTTACCGGCTGCGGCATGACGGAATTTGTCGGTACTGCCCTCGGACATACCATCGGGCTGGTTATTGCCAACGTTGACCCCCAGTTGCATGAAGTCATGAATATCGACAAGAAATATCGGTCGATCGGTATTCTTGGCGCACGCACTGGTGCCGGTCCACATATTTTCGCAGCGGATGAGGCCATCAAAGCCACCAACAGCGAAATTCTCTCCATCGAATTGGCCCGCGATACCGAAGGCGGCGGCGGACATGGCTGCCTGATCATTTTCGGTGCATCCGATGTATCCGATGTTCGTCGTGCGGTTGAAGTCGCCCTGGCTGAAATCGAGCGGACGATGGGCGATGTCTACGGCACGCCGGCCGGTCACCTGGAATTCCAGTACTCCGCACGGGCCAGCTATGCCCTCAACAAGGCCCTCGGTGCGCCGCTGGGCAAATCCTTCGGCATGACCTGCGCTTCGCCTGCGGCAATTGGCGTCGTGGTCGCCGACGCGGCAGCGAAGGCAGCGGTGATCGAACCGGTGGGCTACGCCAGTCCGGCAAAAGGCACCAGCTTCAGCAACGAAGTGATCTTCACTTTTTCAGGCGACTCGGGCGCGGTCCGGCAGGCGGTCATTGCGGCAAGAGAGGTCGGGAAGCAGTTGCTGGCCACTCTGGATCCGGCCCCCATCAAATCGACAACGACTCCGTACATTTGATGGCGAGCGGCAACGTGTGAGAAGTGAAGCAAGGAAAGCAGAGCATGAACGATCTTGAAATTGCCCGGGCCGTCTCCAGCGTCCTGAGCAAATACACCAAAACAGCGCCGGAAGCTCAGGGGCATGAAGCCTCTTCTGCAGCAGCGCCCGCACACGATCGCGACAATATTGAAGCGATTGTCGCCAAGGTTCTGGCGAGTCGTGCGGGTGTCGCAGCTGCGGCCGATCATCCCTGTGGCGATGGCGCTTTTGCGACGATGGATGAAGCGATCGCGGCCGCGCAGCAGGCGCAGATCCAGTATCGCCACTGCTCTATGCAGGATCGTGCCAGTTTTGTTGATGGCATTCGCCAGCTTTTTCTCCAGGACGAGGTATTGCAGACCATCTCCAGAATGGCAGTAGAAGAGACTGGAATGGGCAACTATGCCGACAAACTGGTGAAAAACCGCGTTGCCGCGCAAAAAACGCCGGGCACAGAGGATCTGGCGACGGGCGCACTGAGCGGCGATGGCGGTCTGACGCTGACCGAATACTCCGCCTACGGCGTTATCGGCTCGATCACGCCGACCACCAATCCGACGGAAACCATCATCAACAACTCCATCGGCATGCTGGCGGCGGGCAATACGGTCGTCTTCAGCCCGCACCCGCGCTCACGCCAGGTTTCACTGCATTGCGTGGCACTGATCAATCAGCAACTCGCCCGGCTTGGCGCGCCCGCCAATCTGGTCGTGACGGTGACCAAACCTTCGATTGATAACACCAACGCATTGATCAACGATCCGCGCGTCAACATGCTTGTTGCGACCGGCGGCCCGGCGATCGTGAAAACGGTGATGTCTTCCGGCAAGAAGGCAATTGGTGCCGGCGCAGGCAATCCACCCGCCGTGGTGGATGAAACCGCCAATATCGAGAAAGCCGCCAGGGACATCATCAATGGCTGCAGTTTCGACAACAACCTGCCTTGTGTTGCCGAAAAGGAAGTCATCGTCGTCAACGAAGTGGCTGATTACCTCATTCATTGCATGAAAAAGAGCGGTGCTTTTCTGCTGTGCGATAAACAGCACATCCAGCAATTGCAATCACTCGTTCTCAATGAAAAAGGCACGGGTCCGAAAACCGCGTTCGTGGGTAAAGATGCCCGATACATTTTGCAGCAGATCGGGATCAGCGCACCGGAAGAGATCAAGGTCATTCTGATCGAAACCGAGCGAGACCATCCATTCGTCGTGAATGAACTCATGATGCCGATTCTGCCCGTGGTTCGGGTTGAAAACGTCGATGAAGCGATCGATCTGGCGGTCAAGGTGGAACACGGCAATCGTCATACAGCCATGATGCATTCCACCAATGTGGAAAAACTCACCAAAATGGCGCGGCTCATCCAGACCACTATTTTCGTGAAAAACGGTCCCTCATACGCAGGTATTGGCGTGGGTGGCGAAGGTCATGCCACGTTCACGATCGCCGGACCTACCGGGGAAGGGCTGACCTCCGCGCGCGCATTTGCCAGAAACCGTCGCTGCGTAATGGTCGAAGCGCTAAATATTCGCTGATATGGGCTGTACGGGTAACTCTGAGATGAAAAAACGCATTATCAACGCGCCGACGCCGGAAACACTGGCAATGCTGAAACGGAGAATGCCACCCGAATCACGCAACCGCCTGGAAATGGTTAGTATCGACGCTATCGGGTTGATTTTGTTGCCGATACCTGACTTGTACTTTTATGCCGACCAGGCCAGTAAAAGCGCAAATGTCGCTGTAGCGGAAATCTCAGGCAGTTGCCCGCAACATATCACAACGCTGGCCATATTCGGCGAGGTCGCCGCGGTAAATGAAGCCATGCGCATCATTGATGATGATGCCAGTACATTCTGAGAGTTCGGTTATGAAAAAAATTCTGATACTCGCAGGCGATTTCTCCGAAGACTATGAAGTCATGGTGCCATATCAGGCATTGAGCATGCTCGGCTTCAGAGTCGACGTAGTTTGCCCGGGAAAGCGATGTGGTGAATATATCAAAACCGCAGTTCATGATTTCGAGGGCGATCAGACTTACACCGAGAAACCAGGTCATTTATTCCGGCTCACTGCCTCGTTTGATGAAACGAGGATGGAGGAATATTGCGGCATATACATTACAGGAGGACGCGCAACAGAGTATTTACGTCTCAATAAATCGGTACTGAATATTGTTCATTATGCGAACAACTTTTCATTACCTATTGCTGCGATATGCCATGGACCACAAATTCTCGTTGCAGCCGGTGTTTTGAAAGGAAAGAAACTGACCGGGTACTTTACCTTAAAGCCAGAAGTAGAAATGGCTGGCGGTAACTGGGTTTCAACAGCAGATGACGAAGCCATCCTGGATGGCGCCCTGGTCACTGCGGCGACCTGGATGGGGCATCCGGCAATACTGCGTCATTTTATTGGCTTAATTGGCACCAGCATTATTCACTAGCGTACCCGGCACTGCCGTCAGGTTAAATATTTCGGGTGTGATTGATGAATCACGTCAACATCATTTCGGGAGTAATTGTATGTTAGAGAAAGGTTTTACTAATCCGACCGATCGTGTTGTAAGGCTCAAGAACATGATTCTGCATGCCAAGCCGCACGTAGAATCTGAACGCGCAGTGCTGGCGACCGAGGCTTATAAAGAGAGCGAACATCTTTCCGCCATCATGCGTCGGGCAAAAGTCGTTGAGAAAATTTTCAATGAACTGCCGGTCACGATTCGGCCGGATGAGCTGATTGTCGGCGCAGTGACGATTAATCCCCGCTCCACGGAAATCTGCCCCGAATTCTCTTACGACTGGGTCGAAAAAGAGTTCGACACCATGGAACACCGTGTTGCCGACCCGTTCATCATCCCGAAGAAGACCGCGGATGAACTGCACCAGGCGTTTAAATACTGGCCGGGCAAGACCACCAGCTCTCTGGCTGCCTCTTATATGTCCGAGGAGACCAAAGAGAGCATGGGCAGCGGTGTCTTCACCGTCGGCAACTACTTCTTCGGCGGCGTTGGCCATGTTTGCGTCGACTACGGCAAAGTGTTGAAGATCGGTTTCCGCGGCATCATCAACGAGGTCACCCGCGCACTGGAAAATCTCGATCGCGGCTCGCCGGACTACATCAAGAAAGAACAGTTCTACAACGCCGTGATTCTGAGCTACGAAGCCGCCATCAACTTCGCGCACCGTTATGCCCAGGAAGCGAGCCGACTGGCACGCGAAGAGCGCGACCCGACCCGCCAGCGCGAACTGGAACAGATCGCCCAGAACTGCACCCGCGTGCCGGAACACGGCGCGACCACGTTCTGGGAGGCATGCCAGACATTCTGGTTCCTGCAGAGCATGCTGCAGATCGAATCCAGCGGCCACTCCATCTCCCCGGGACGTTTCGACCAGTACATGTACCCGTATCTGGCGGCGGACAAATCCATCAGCAATGACTTTGCCCAGGAACTGGTCGACTGCTGCTGGATCAAGCTGAACGACATCAACAAGACACGCGACGAAGTGTCCGCACAGGCTTTTGCCGGCTATGCCGTGTTCCAGAACCTGTGCGTGGGCGGACAAACGGAGGATGGCCGCGACGCCACCAACCCGTTGACCTATATGTGCATGGAAGCGACCGCGCATGTACGTCTGCCGCAGCCGTCCTTCTCCATCCGCGTCTGGCAGGGCACGCCGGACGAATTCCTCTACCGTGCTTGTGAACTGGTGCGCCTGGGGCTTGGCGTGCCGGCGATGTATAACGACGAGGTGATTATTCCGGCCTTGCAAAACCGTGGCGTCTCGCTGCATGACGCGCGCGATTACTGCATCATCGGCTGCGTGGAACCGCAAGCGCCGCATCGCACGGAAGGCTGGCACGATGCCGCATTCTTCAACGTGGCGAAGGTGCTGGAAATCACCCTCAACAATGGTCGTGCCGGCAACAAGCAGCTCGGTCCGGTTACGGGTGACTTGACGCAGTACACCTGCATCGACGACTTCTATGCCGCCTTCAAGACACAGATGGCGCACTTCGTGCACCAGCTCGTCGAAGCCTGCAACAGTGTCGACATCGCACATGGCGAACGCTGCCCGCTGCCCTTCCTTTCCGCCCTGGTCGATGATTGCATCGGCCGCGGCAAGTCCCTGCAGGAAGGCGGCGCGATTTACAACTTTACCGGCCCGCAGGCCTTCGGTGTGGCCGACACCGGCGACTCCGTCTATGCCATCCAGAAGCAGGTGTTTGAAGACCGCCGCATGACGCTGCAGGAACTGAAGGGCGCGCTTGATGCCAACTTCGGTTATCCGGTGGATGGCGCTCCGGCCGGCTCCCCGGCGAAATCCTCTCTGGGCGAGCAGGAGATCTACGAGGTGGTCAAACGCATCATCGACCAGCACGGCTCGCTCAATCCGGCCGCGATCAAGAATGAAGTGTACCGCCAGCTCTCCGGCAGCGGCGCCGCGCCTGCAGCAGGCGGCTCCCGTTATGAAGAGATCCTCCATATCCTGGAAAACACGCCGAGCTTCGGCAACGACATTGACGACGTCGACATCGTCGCCCGCAACTGCGCGTTGATCTACTGCCAGGAAGTGGAGAAATACACCAACCCGCGCGGTGGCCGCTTCCAGGCTGGCATCTACCCGGTATCCGCCAACGTCCTGTTCGGCAAGGACGTGAGCGCGCTGCCGGACGGTCGTCTGGCAAAGGCTCCGCTGGCTGATGGCGTATCGCCGCGCCAGGGCAAAGACACCCTCGGGCCAACGGCCGCGGCCAACTCGGTGGCGAAGCTGGATCACTTCATCGCATCCAACGGCACGCTCTATAACCAGAAATTCCTGCCGTCGTCCCTGGCCGGCGAGAAAGGTCTGCGCAACTTTAGCGGCCTGGTGCGCAACTACTTCGACAAGAAGGGGATGCACGTCCAGTTCAACGTCATCGACCGTAACACCCTCATGGAAGCGCAAAAAAATCCGCAGCAGTATCAAGACCTGGTCGTACGCGTTGCGGGTTATAGCGCCCAGTTCGTGGTGCTGGCCAAAGAAGTTCAGGATGACATTATCAGCCGTACCGAGCAGCACTTCTGATATTGCCTTCCCAGTCAGGGCCATGCGGAACGCATGGCCCTTTATCAGACCCGATTCTAGCGGCTGACTTGCTGTTGCCTGGTGGTCGCATTTTTTTGACGAGTGATGTGATGAAGAGTGTCGAATACGATACCGAGGGCGTGCTTTTCAATATCCAGCGCTACTCCCTGCATGATGGCCCCGGCATTCGGACAATACCGTTTTTCAAAGGCTGTCCGCTGGCTTGCAAGTGGTGCAGCAATCCGGAGTCGCAGCACCCGCAACCGGAATTGATTTACAAAAAGAGCGACTGCATAGGCTGCGGAAAATGCGTTGAGGCCTGCAAGCAGAAGGCGCTATCTCCCGCCAACCCGTTCTTCATTGATCGTGAACGCTGCATCCAGTGCGGTGGCTGTACACGCGTTTGCCCGACCCAGGCGCTGGAAATGAAGGGCAAGCGCATGACGGTGAGCGAAGTCATGCGGGAATTGCAAAAAGAAGAAAACCTGTTTCGACGCTCTGGCGGCGGCATCACGCTGTCGGGCGGGGAGCCCCTGCTGCAGCCGGAATTCGCACGCGAATTATTAAAGGCCTGCAAGGAAAAGGGATGGCATACCGCGATCGAAACCACCGGTTTTGCCAGCAAGGAAGTGATCGAAGATGTTTTCCCGTTTGTCGACCTGGCGCTCACCGACATCAAGGCGCTCGACCCCAAAATTCATGAAGAAAACACCGGGGTCAATAACAGCAAGATCCTGGAAAATCTGATTCGCATTTCTTTTATTACCAAAGTCATTGTCCGTATTCCGGTCATTCCCGGTGTCAATGACAGTCCGGACGAAATCCGCAACATAGCCGAATTCTCCCGCTTGCTATCAGGCGTCGATACCATTCACCTTCTGCCATACCATACATTCGGAGAAAACAAATACAACCTGCTTGGCCGGACCTATCTGATGGGCGAGGCGAAAACAAACTCCGATGAAAAAATGGAAGGTCTGAAAGAAATTGTCGAATCAATGGGCTTCCATTGCCATATCGGCGGTTAATAAGCACAAAAAATATAGCAGTAGACATTACCAATGCAGCTCATCTCCTTTGTACTCACAAGCAATCATGCGACAAAGAGAGTCCATCTCTTGATAAAGGAAAACATTATGAGTCAACCTTACAAATCAGTAACAGGGCCATGTATTGCAGAATTTATGGGTACCGGGTTATTCATGTTTTTCGGTACCAGCGTTCTGTGTGCGGCCAAACTGGCCGGGGCCAGTTTTGGTCTTTGGGAAATTTGCGTGGTGTGGGGTCTGGGCATTGCGCTCGCCGTCTACCTGACCGCCGGCATTTCGGGCGCACACCTTAACCCGGCGGTGACGATTGCCTTATGGGTATTCGCCAGCTTTGACGCGAAAAAGGTCATCCCCTACATCGTGGCACAGGTGGCTGGCGCGTTTTGCGGTGCAGCGGTGACCTATATGCTGTATCACAATATGTTCGCCGATTACGAACTGGCGCACCACATGGTACGCGGCAGTCAGGACAGCCTGTTCCTGGCCAGCATCTTTTCAACGTATCCGGCAGCAGCCATCAGCGTATGGCAGGCTGCACTGGTGGAATTCATCATCACCTCGATCCTGATCGGGCTCATCCTGGCGCTGACCGATGATGGCAACGGCGTTCCCAAAGGGCCGCTTGCACCGCTGCTGATCGGCGTGCTGGTTGCCGTGATCGGCGCGGCAACGGCCCCCCTGACCGGGTTTGCCATGAATCCCGCCCGAGATTTCGGGCCGAAACTCTTCACCTTCCTGAATGGGTGGGGACCGATTGCGATGACCGGCGGCAGGGACATCCCCTACTTTCTCGTGCCGTTGATTGCCCCGGTTCTCGGTGGTCTCTTTGGCGCAGCGGTTTATCGCTATTGCATCACGCGCAATTTGCCCACGGCGAAAACTGAAACACCGGCCCCCGCAACGGCGAATCAGACGACGACGGCCACAACGGCCTGATGACCCGGCTCCTGCAGACACCGTCGCGACACACTGACGCGGCGGTGTTTTTTTATCGGCATCTCTCACCACGGTAATACCCGCTGATTCGCGCCGTTTCCCGACCACTGATCACAATACCTGTGCAGACACACGCACAAAAGCCACCCGCAGGTGGCTCTTCGTCTGAAAGGACCTGATTTATCGTCGGGTCCCCTTCGTCCTGGCCCGTGGAGGCTTTTTACTATCGGGGGCAGCCTGATCGGGCCTTGCATCGGGCAGGGTCTTGTCAGGAGCAGTCACATCTTTGCCTTGAGCGGGCACGGTCTCTACCAGAGGATCCGGTTTGGCCGGCGTCACCGCCTCAGTCTTGGGCTTCGCGTCGACAGGCTGCGTCTCTTCCGGCTGCGCCTGCTGATCGGCCACGGTCATATCAGGCTCGACGGCGATAACCGGGATCACGACCTCCTTGTGCGCCACGACAGGAGGCCTGACCTGCACCGCCGGCTTCCGCGGCGCGATGCCACGCGTTTCCTTTGCGGAGATCAGCGCATCGATACCGGCCGCGGTCCGTGCGATGACCCGGCTGGCGTAAACACTCCCTACCCTGCTTGCCGCAGCAACCCCGGCAGAAACTGCCGCATTGATGGCGCCGACCTCTCCGGTTAATTTCACTGTCACCAGACCACCGCCCTTCGTCAGCTCATATCCGACCAGGTCGACATTTGCAGATTTCATTGCAGCATCGGCGGCTTCCACCGCCGCTGTTAAACCAAGGGTTTCAATCAAGCCCAAACTCTGCCCGGACATAACGATCTCCTGATATTTTCAATTCGATGGGGTATATGCGGGCGCACACGTCAGGCCAGCCGCATCGTCACGAAGCTGCTCGGCCTTATCAGTGAGTTCCCATGGAAAGACATCGCGCCCGAAGTGGCCGTAGCACGCTGTCTGGCGATAGCGTGGCGCGAGCAGATCGAACTGGCGAATAATGCCGTAAACACTCAGGTCAAAATGACGCTCGACCAGGCGGGCCAGAGATTCGGACGCAAGCCGGGAAGTGCCAAGGGTATTGATGCGGATGGCGACCGGTCGGGACAGGCCTATGGCCCAGGCCAATTGCACTTCGCAACGTCTGGCCAGGCCCGCCGCAACCAGGTTTTTTGCCACATGGCGCGCGGCATAGGCGGCAGAACGATCGACCTTGGAGGGATCCTTGCCGGAGAACGCGCCGCCGCCATGGCAGGCCGCGCCGCCATAGGTATCGACGATGATCTTGCGTCCGGTCAAACCGCAGTCAGCGGCCGGTCCGCCTTGAATGAACGGGCCGGCAGGATTGATCAGGAACCGGGTGTCTGCCGTCAGCCAGGCCGACGGGATGACGGGTTTGATGATTTCTTCGATAACGGCTTCACGGAGCGTGGCAAGAGAGAGATCTGCACGATGCTGGGTGGAAACCACGATGGCCGCCGCATGTCGTATCTGACCATCGCAATACTGTAGCGTGATCTGACTTTTGGCGTCCGGCAATAATCCTGCGAGCCGGCCGGACTTGCGCAGCGACGCCTGCCGTTCCATCAGCCGATGTGCATACAGAATGGGAGCAGGCATCAGTTGCGGTGTTTCATCACACGCGAAACCAAACGTGATCCCCTGGTCTCCGGCGCCGAGGGATGCAGGATCCCGGGCGCGAATGCCTCTGGAGATATCGCCGGATTGTCGACCCAGCATGCTCATGACGGCGCAGCTTGCGCCGTCAAAACCTTTCGCGGAGTCGTCGTAACCGATGGATTTGACTGTGCTGCGCACAATCTGTTCGACATCGATGTTGGCATCGGAAGAGATTTCGCCGGCAAGGATCACGGTACCTGTTTTTACCAGACATTCACAGGCGACTTTGGCCCAGGGATCTCGCAGCAGGTAAGCGTCAAGGATGGCGTCTGAAATCTGGTCAGCCATCTTGTCCGGGTGTCCTTCGGCAACCGATTCAGAGGTAAAAAGGTATTCGTCCACGGTGGGGCCACTCTTGAAAGACAGTGTCTAATTTTAGCGGCCCCCTTTTCCCTGGTACGTAAACTATCTTGCTGGGGTAGCGGATTTTTTTGCGCTTGCACGGGCGGCAAGCGCAAAAAATCCCGGGTCAATCAGCATATCTCTGGCGAGACAATACGCCGGAAATCTGATGGCGCAATGCCAGTCTCTTTTTTGAAGATACGGCAGAAATAATTTGCATCCTGCCAGGATAACTCAAGCGCAATGGTGTTGACTTTCAGGTCGCTAAATTGCAGCAGTGATTTAGCCACGTTGATTTTACGACTGGTGATATAACTAGAAAACCCTGTCCCCATACTCTTCTTGAATGCGCGACTCAAATAGCAGGGGCTAACAAAGGCCTTTGCGGCTACGTCATCCAGTGTGAGGTTTTTTAGAATATTCTTCTCGATATGAAATTTGGCACGGGCAACGAAGTCAAGATTACCGTTACCACTTTTTAACAGCAGCTCAAAAACATCTTCGCTGAGACTCAACAAGCTGGTCATCACACGCCAGTAGTGGCTGGATGTCAAACCATGCTGATGGATACTCTGAATAATGTCGGCAAGCTTGTTACGGCAGGAAACATACTTATCCCCTAGCCCGGCCAGGTGTTGTTGCAGCAACTCAAGAACATCGATAACGGTTTTCGAGCGATCGTTGCCAAAAGTCCGTCCAGTACATGCTGCATCAAGAATACTGAACAGGAATGTATGCCAGCCGGGATAATCACAACTGGAAATAAAGTCGGAAATACGCTGCCGCAATTCCCGGGTTACCGCAGCCTCTTCTTCATCGATCAACAGTGTTTTACGGATAGTGTCACTCAAGGCACTTTGCTTGACCGGTTTCAGAAGATAGTCGTCAACCTTCAGGCTGAGGGCATGACGAACAATGTCAAAATCATCGTTTGCCGTTGTGACAATGACTTTGGTATCGGTATTTTTCTGTTTAAGATACTCAATAACCTGATTGCCATTCGGCAAAGGAATATTGATATCAACAAACATCATATCTATTTTACCGAGCTGATCGATAAGCTGAATAGCCTTCCTGCCCGTCGATGCTTCATGAATAACAGAGTTTTCTACGCAGCGGGAAATGATGCGTTTCAGCGACTCTAATTCTATATACTCATCTTCGACAATGACAATATTATACATAGTCATGCTCCAGACTCAGACTGGCACCATGGGAAACCGTATTTTTATTGTGGTGCCAAGCATTGGCTTATGGGGACTGGTGATTTGTAAACCATAGTTTTCACCAAACAGCAATTGAAGCCTGTTTTTAATATTGTAAATACCTATCCCACCCTTCTGGCGATTCTGGCTACCGGAAAGGATATGATCGATATCCTCTGCTGATATACCATCGCCGTTGTCCTTGATTTCAATGATCACATCCTTGCCGTCATCATTAGCACGCAGAACTATTTGGCTCTCCGTTTCTCTCGGCTCCACCACATAATTGAAAAAATTCTCGACAAGAGGTTGAAGAATCAAAAAAGGACAGACAACATCATAATATTTTTCAGGAATTTTGCATTGATAGCTGAAACGATCACTCATCCTGACTTTTTGAATTGCCATATAGCAGTTCACATAATTTATTTCCTGGCCAAGCGTAATCAGACCATTATTATTCTTGCGCAAGAGATAACGCATCATATCCGAAAAATCATGCACCATTGTTTCCGTGCGACTGGCATCTTCAAGAAATGCCAGACGGCCAATGGTATTCAGCACGTTAAATAGAAAATGGGGATTGATCTGGTAAGAGAGCGCTTTGAATTCCGCCTCATGCAGCGAGCGTTCAATCTCGACCCGCTTGCGTAATTCTCCGGTCAATTCCTGTTCTTTGTGGCGTAGTTCTCGTTGGATATTATTCGCATGTGCCTGTTCCACCAGATACGATGTCACATGAAGCAGCGTATATGCGGTAGATTCAAACCGCTCATAAGGCATGCGCTGCGTATTGTCGTGCAGATTGATAAGCCAGGGGTTTTCTTGCCATAGATGGTTGTTGTCAAGAATGTAGGGAATGCTTTTTTCCTTTTCTTCCTCTACCTTCACCTGGCCCGAAATGAACGCGCCAAGATAATGATCATTGATCATGATGGGCACAGCAAATTCTACAAACCCGCAGTAGCAACGATACACCACCGGTTTTCCGGCGCGCATTGCTGCTTCGCCACCGGCACGGTCACTATCGTAGCAATGCCGGGCCAGTGTCTCATTCATGCGCGAGCGCGCACAGAAATCCGAAAAACCACTGGGACGCGTGACGGGAACGCCTTCCTGATCCACCACGACCAGCGCAATCATCATCGACTTGCTGAAGTTGTCCTGGAGTGTCTGCAGACGATCGACATCGAGAAATTCGTGTAATTTATATTTATTGTTCATGATATTCACCGAATAAATTTACCGGGAGCCCGGCTCATGCAGGCTCCGCCCTGGGAGCCACAGGTCAGCATGACGTCAATGTCATGCGGCCATTTATTTTTGGTGGAGGATCTGCCGATGCGGCGCGTGCAGGCGGGGAGAATTCGGGAGAAGGGGGAGGCCAGGAAGGATATCTGCCATTGAACCATCGCTGAGATTGAAGCGATATGGCATACCGTGGATGTGCGGCATGATCTTCTGCAGGCAGGAGCACCGCACATTGCCCGCATTGGGGGACACCGGCTCGATGGTGGTGAGCATGTTTTGCCATGGCAGCAAATACCCCGTGCGGGACCGGGAAATTTCTTTCCGTGTCAGGCGGAGCTTGCTGCTGAATTCACTGTCGGCCAAGGCGAGCTGATGACTCATGATGCCCCCAGAAGCGTAATTCCGGACAGAGGCCATGATCTCATATCAAGTACTTGTTCGTACCTGCCCTAGGTCATGCAACGACCATATTGTTCGAGCTTGGCAAGCCTCGCCTCGCAGGAGCAACGAGGGGTGCCGGAAAAGAAAACGGGCTAGGCGCAAAGCGCACTAACCCGTTGTTCTTACTGCCATAACTTGGTGCCGTTGAAGTGAATCGAACACTCGACCTACTGATTACGAATCAGTTGCTCTACCAACTGAGCTACAACGGCAATCCAACCTGTTAAAAAAGCCTTGAGCATGCATGGGCTTGTTCAAGGCTTTTTCTGAATCCTGGTCGGGGTGAGAGGATTCGAACCTCCGGCCTCTACGTCCCGAACGTAGCGCTCTACCAGGCTAAGCTACACCCCGAATTTTCTTGCGTCCCCGCAAGAGAGAACGAACTTTACACCATTGCTGCGAATACTTCAAGCCGATATTTTGGTCGGGGTGAGAGGATTCGAACCTCCGGCCTCTACGTCCCGAACGTAGCGCTCTACCAGGCTAAGCTACACCCCGTGTCCGATTTTCGGCTTTTCCGAAAAAGTGCAGATTGCTTCGTTTTCTGCGGTACAATCGCGCTCTTCAGAGGACGCGCATTATGAAACAATTATGTGGTTTAAGCAACTATCAATTTATCGTTTAACCGGGGAATCGACCCCGGAAAAGGCACAGCTGTCGGCTGTGCTGGAAAAAAATCCCTTTCAACCCTGCACTGGGCTCGACTGGTTTAGCGAAGGTTGGGTCGCCCCGGCCGGCCATCTTGGCGAACCGGTATTCGCCAGCCAGGGCTGCCTGCTCGTCACCCTCAAGCGTCAGGATAAGGTGCTGCCGGCAGCGGTGATCCGCGATGTCGTCGAAGGCAAGACGGACGAAATCGAAGCCGCAGAACACCGCAAGGTCGGGCGCAAGGAGAAACAGGCCATCAAGGAGCAGGTCACCGACGATCTGCTGCCGCGCGCGTTTACACGCACCGGTAGAACCTCCGCCTATCTGGACGATGCCCGCCGCTGGCTGATGGTGGATTCAGGCACGGCAAGCAAGGCCGAAGCGCTGGTCAGCAAGCTGCGCGAGGCGCTGCCGCCCTTCCCTGCAGCCCTGCCGCGCACCGTCATCGCCCCGCACACGGCAATGACAGACTGGCTTGCCGCCGGCGAGGCTCCGGCGGGATTCGAGCTGGATGCCGAATGCGAACTCAAGGACAGTAGCGAAAACGGCGCCGTCGTGCGTTGCGTACGCATGGACCTGACCGCCGACGAGATCCGCCAGCACATCGCTACCGGCAAACAGGTGACGCGCATCGGCCTGATCTGGAAGGAACGTGTCCGTTTCGTGCTGACCGACACGCTGCAGCTCAAACGCATCCAGTTCCTCGATGTACTGCAGGACGAGGCGAGCCAGGCCGGCGACGACAGCGCAAGCCTGTTCGAAGCGACCTTCACCCTGATGAGCGCCGAACTCGGTGACTTGGTGGAAGCCCTTATCGAAGCGCTCGGCGGACTGGAAGCGGATCAGCGCTGAAAAAACCGGCGCAACGCCGGTTTTTTCAGTCGAACCGCCAACAGGCCATCGATAGCGAGCCGTAACGCCAGTCATCATGCAGGCGCTCCGGAGCCACGCCATCGCTGGCCGCCCCCAGGGCGACGAACAAGGGCAGGAAATGCTCGTCGCTCGGGTGGGCCTCGCGTGCGTGCGGCGCACGGATAAGCCAGTCATCAAGCACGCTGTCGGCTCGTTGCAGCAACCGGGCATCGACCCAGGCGGCGAATTCGACTGCCCACCCCGGAGCAGGACTTCCTTCGGCGACCAACTGCCACAGGTTATGCGTATAACTGCCCGAACCGATGATCAGTACATTTTCGTCGCGTAATGGCCGCAATGCGCGACCGTAGTCTCGCAATGCCTTCCCTCCCCACCCGTGCGGCAAGGACAGATTGACGACCGGTACGTCGGCATCAGGATAGAGACGCATCAACGGTGTCCAGGCGCCATGGTCAAGACCGCGCTGCGCATCGATGTCGACCGCCAGACCAGCCTCTTGCAGGCAGGCGGCGACCCTGGCGGCAACTTCGGGCGAGCCCGCCGCAGGGTACTGCTGCTGATAGAGAATGCGCGGAAAACCGCCGAAATCGTGAATGGTGGATGGTGCCGGGTTTGTCGCCAGCGTCGGACGCATGGTTTCCCAGTGTGCCGACACCACCACCACGGCCGTCGGCCGCGGATGGCTGCGACCGAGCGATTCGAGAAAGCGGGCCGTCACACTGTCCTCCAGCGCCAGGGTCGGCGAGCCATGAGAAATAAACAACGCCGGCTGTCTACGAGCGGTTTCCATATAGGTCCTTTCTGTGTCTGGTGTCTTGATTCCGATATTAAACACAGACAATGGCCCGATAAATCAGTCATCAGTGCCTTGATTATTTACCATGAGTAATCAATATGCAGATCAAGACAACGATGGCCAATCGTCAGCCGCAAGCAAAACCATTCCTCCACCCAAACAGGGAGGCCCGAGAGCCGTCGCATCCTTCTGGCGTGAACGCCTGCGCGGAGGTAAAATCAGCGATATTTACCTTCAGGAAACGCATGGCATGAGCATCAAGTCCGATAAGTGGATTCGCCGCATGGCGGAAGATCAGGGCATGATCGAGCCCTTCGAGCCATCGCAGATCAAAAAAAGCGCGGATGGGCAGAAGGTAATTTCCTATGGTACGTCCAGCTACGGCTACGATATCCGTTGCGCGGACGAATTCAAGGTTTTCACCAACATCAACAGCACCATCGTCGACCCGAAGAATTTCGATCCGAAATCTTTTGTCGAGGTCTCCGGCGATGGATTCTGCATCATCCCGCCCAACTCGTTCGCGCTCGCGCGCACGGTGGAATATTTCCGCATTCCACGCCAGGTCCTGACGGTTTGCCTGGGGAAATCGACCTACGCACGTTGCGGCATCATCGTCAACGTCACGCCGTTCGAACCGGAATGGGAAGGTTATGTCACGCTAGAGTTTTCCAATACCACCCCGCTGCCAGCCAAGATCTATGCAAATGAAGGCGTTGCACAGGTATTGTTCTTCGAGTCCGACGAAATCTGCGACGTCTCTTACCGTGATCGCCAAGGCAAGTACATGGGACAAAGCGGCGTCACCCTGCCAAGACCCTGACCACATTGAAAAAAGATCGCTGCGGCGATCTTTTTTCATGCCGGGCAGTCAGCTATTGAGTCAAATCAAGACTCGCATTTTTTGCCATCTGTCCTACCATAAATCAGGATGAAGACTCTGCACACTTCATCCTGGCGCATCATGCGCCTCTTAAGGCGTTGCGGTTCCCCCTTGCCGCCACGTCTTTTTTTTGCGCACGACCAGCAAAAAGGCCGGAGCATACGCTCCGGCCTTTTTGCCTTTTGCAACTTCACTCAAAAGCAGCAGTGCGTTCCAGCTGCCTTGCGCGCTTCCTGCGCCAGAAGCGCCAGATCATTGTCGAGACCGTCATGAATATCCTGCAGCGCCGATTTGACTATCAGGAAAGCAAGATGGGCCGGCTCGCAACCAAAAACATCGGCCAGCGCCTTGAGTTCGTGACAGGTTTGCAAATCCATCGGCATCGGCAACGTATGCGGCACATCGGTAAACAATGCACGACACGCCGACTCCTCGCCGCGGCAGGTCTCCAGCTCCGACAACAGCGCATTCAGTGCATCACCCATGATCCACCTCCTTCCGCCATTTTCCCCGCGGGAACACCTCCCGCTTCAAGCATAGACCGACGACAGGAAAGATCGACGTCTATTTTGTAATTTCTCCGTCAGATTCCGGCATCAAATGCCGCCAGTACGTTAACGGCATTGACGCCGATCGGCTCGACGGCATAGCCGCCTTCCAAACAGAACAGAGTCGAAATACCGAGCATGGCCAGCTTCTCCCCAATGCGGCTGAAATCCGTGCTCTGCAAGGCAAAGCGCGAGATCGGGTCCCCGGCATAGGCGTCAACGCCTAGCGATACGACCAAAGCATCGGGTGCAAAAGCGGCGATTTCCGCCATTGCCCGATCGAGCGCGGCAAACCAGGTCTGCACATTGCTACCCGCCGGTAACGGAAAATTATGGTTGAACCCCAGCCCCTCCCCCTCTCCGCACTCATCGGAGAAACCGAGAAAGAATGGATATTCAGTCCGCGGATGGCCATGGATGGACAAAAACTGCACATCGGCCCGACGGTAAAAGATATCCTGCGTGCCGTTGCCGTGATGGTAATCGACATCGAGAACAGAGACACGCTGAGCCCCATGATCACGCAAATATTGTGCGGCAATGGCGGCGTTATTGAAAAAACAATAACCACCGCAATAGTCTTGCGCCGCATGGTGTCCGGGCGGACGGGTCAGCGCAAAAGCCCCCTTGCTGCCCGCCAGCAGGGCATCGGCGCCGGATAGTGCAAGGTCGGCCGCGCAGGTGATTGCGGGCCAGGTCCCCGAAGTCAGCGGTGTGCCGCAATCCATCGAGTAATAGCACAGCTGCCCCTCGACATGCTCGGGTACGGCCTGGCGTAGTCGCCGGATCTGCCACATCTTCGGCAGAGCATCGTAATCGCGTCCCAGCGCCTGCCAGCGTGTCCACGCTGTTTCGAGAAAAGAGACATAGCCCGCATCGTGCACGGCAAGGACAGGGGCCAAGCCATGAACATCGGGCTCGCGTACCTCGCCAAGCCCGGTGCGCCGGACCTGCTCCAGCACCATATCGGCACGAGCGGGCATTTCGAAGCAGGGAACCAGCGTACCGGCATAGAGCTCGGTCTTGCCGTGATGCAGGCGGTGGGTATCGGAATAGAAAGTCAGCATGGAACAACGTCCGAAACATCATCAGAATCAAACATGTTCCGGCGGCGCTTGCTGGAGGTCAAGCGACGGAAAGGCAAAACTTGAGGGGACGCAAAGGCAATCTTTACTCGAAGATTTCTCCATCGCGGTAGTACCAGCGGCCATCGACAAACAGGAAGCAACTTGCTTCGTGAATGCGCATCGCCCGACCACCGAGTTTGTAACGGGCCTGAAACTCGACCATACCCTCCTGATCACCAACCAGGCCTGCAGCGATACGCATGACATCAAGCTCAAGCCATTTGATACGACCGGCATCTTCGTCCAGCCCCAGCGTTTCCGGCCGGGTATCCGGGTGCCAAGTCCGCAACAGATACCCTTCATCCAGTTGGGTATAGGCGGTGTAGCGCGAGCGCATCAACGCTTCGGCGGTAGGAGCGGCTTGTTCGGGATGTTCGATGAATCGGCCACAGCACACGCCGTATTCGATCCCGGACCCACATGGACACAACGCAGCTGTCTTGCTGGATTTCATGGGCGGGGGCCCCCGAGTAGCGGCAAATCGTAAAGTTGCATCAGAAAGTTGGTAAAGGCAGGGTCGACAGGACGACTGCTCAGTTTCGGCCACCGACGCTGCCACTCAAGCAGCTTGCGCTCCATACGGGCATGGCTTTCCTCCGCCGTCATCTTGCCGTCGTCACGCATAGTTGCCAGATAGCGGTAGGTGGCAAATGTAGCATCGTCGACCCGGTTGCTACCTACTATGCGCAGCCGGTAGCCATTCAACTCATCGGCCGCTTCGACACGCGTCAACTCACCCTTTTCCACCAGAACGGCCAGCCGGTTCGCTTCGTGGAAAATCATATTTGCTCGCGATGGGGCCGGCGATGACGAGACCCGCCCCGCCTGCGTCGGCGCAGAGGATTGTTTCAGCGCACTGCACGCGGTCAATGCCAGCACACAGGCGAACAACAGGATCAGCGGTCTCATGAGAGGATTGTAATACACTACCGAATGAATAATTGGCCGTTTGTCCGAATGCCATGATCGCCCAATAAGCCACACGACAATGGCAGACAATATGTCTTAATGCGCTAGCAAACCTTTCCTACTCACTCTCGGACAAATGACTGGCGCAAACGTTCGCCGGCAGTATCGATCCAGAGTGGCCGCCGGTGTGGACATACAAAAGCCCCACCGAGCGCATACGTTCGGCAGGGCCTTCAGGATACTGGCCGTGACTTATTCGACAGCCGGCGGCGTGACGGCAGGAGCTTCTACCGCCTCCACTGCGGCAGGCTTCGGCGCCGGCAGGCATTGCAACTCGGCAGCCTTTTTCTCCTCTGGCTTGACTTCCCCGGCGGGCTTGCCGTTGAGGTCGAAACGCTTGCCGCCACGGGCAAGCGATTTGATATAGCGAGGCTTGCGACAGTGATTGGCAACCACGCGCGCGATCAGGGCAGGATCGAACTGCGGCATGGCGGCGATCAGGCTTTCGTGAATGCCGAGAGCCAGAGGACGGAACTGGCGGAACACCTCGAATTTGCCGTAGACATGTTCGGCAATCATTTCGGTCTGCTTTTTCTTGCTCAGACTCTGTACTGCGGTTTTGAGAGCGGCGCCAAGTGCCGTTTCGGTATTAGGCTTCATGAACTTCAATCTTGTCGGTTAATGCACAGGGCGAGCATCCCGCCCATCTAAATGTTTGCACGTCGAACCAAACAGTGCACCAGCCATCGCAAGAATGGCAAGGGGCGTATCTTATGCCAAAACCCCCGAAAAAGCGAAGATGTCGATTTCGCAAGCAGGCTTGCTATCGCGCAAAGTGCAACAAGGGGGCCCACGGCACGCCAGTGTTGCCAAAGTGCAGCCCACCTGTCATTTGCACCATGGGCAGCGTATTAGACTGCATAATTGACAATATCCATAAAAAAATACCGTATTTAAACCATCGATACAGTCAGATTTTCCCGATATGTACAAAAGGACAGTTGCGCAAGAGCGACCTGCGTTTACAAATTCCCACCCCTCCGGCCGCCACCAACGACAAATCGGGCACTATCTGGCTGTCTTTCGTTTTTTTCGGAAGGTTGCTCGCCGGTCACGGGCCGGCGGGTTGGTTTGAGTTGAAGAACTAACGTCTTTGCGAGCCGCTTCTGCGGCTCGTTTTTTCTCTGCGTTACACATCTTCCCGAATCGTATACGCATGTGTGATGACGGCAGTCTTGCCGAGCATGATGGAGGCGGAGCAGTATTTTTCCGCCGACAAGCTGAGTGCGCGCTCGACGATTTCCGGTTTCAGGCCACGGCCGATCAGCTCAAAGCTGAAGTGGATGCGGGTAAATACCTTGGGATCCTCGTCCGCGCGCTCGGCATCGATCTCGACCCGGCAATCGCGCACGTCCTGGCGCGCCTTTTTCAGAATGGTCATCACATCATAGCTGGTGCAGCCGGCCGTACCGAGCAGCAGCAACTCCATCGGACGCGGCCCCAGATTGCGCCCACCGCCTTCCGGCGCCCCATCCATGACCACCGCGTGACCGCTGCCCGACTCTCCCATGAAACACACACCGTCCACCCACTGCAAAGCTGCCTTCATCGCAAACTCCATTGTCTGTCGGAACCTAAAATTATCATTACCGATTTGGGCGATCAAAGATTCACCGGTAGAATGGAAAGATTTCCCCGTTATATAGGCCTGTCGCGCATCCGCCAGGCGTTGGACACATCATGCTGGTATTGGGTATCGAATCTTCCTGCGACGAAACCGGTGTTGCGCTCTATCACAGCGAACGCGGACTCGTGGCACATCATCTTCACACGCAAATGGCCATGCACGCCGAATACGGCGGCGTAGTACCGGAGCTCGCCAGTCGCGACCACATCCGGCGCGTGATCCCGCTGACCGAAGCCTGTCTGCAGGAAACCGGCCTGCGCCTGTCGGACGTCGATGCCATTGCCTATACGCAGGGACCGGGTCTAGGCGGAGCACTGCTCGTCGGCGCCAGTGTCGCCAACGCGCTGGCCTTCGGGCTCGGCATTCCGGTCATCGCGGTGCATCACCTCGAAGGCCACCTGCTCTCGCCGCTGCTGGCAGAACCACGCCCTGAGTTTCCCTTCCTCGCCCTGCTCGTATCCGGCGGCCATACGCAATTGATGGCAGTACGCGGCATCGGCGACTACGAAGTCCTGGGAGAAACCCTTGACGACGCGGCCGGCGAAGCCTTCGACAAGACAGCCAAATTGCTCGGGCTCGACTATCCGGGGGGACCGATGCTGTCGCGGCTGGCCGAAAGTGGCGACCCGACCCGGTTCACGCTGCCCAGACCCATGCTCAACTCGGGAGATCTCGACATGAGCTTCTCCGGACTCAAAACCGCTGTACTGACGCTCGTACGCCAACAGGAAGCCGAACTCGGCGTCATCGACGAACAGACCCGCCGCGACATCTGCCGCGCCTTCCAGGATGCCATTGTCGAAGTACTGGTCAAAAAATCGCTCAAGGCGTTGCGCTCGACCCGCATGCGCCGGCTGGTCGTCGCCGGTGGTGTCGGCGCCAACCGACAGTTGCGCGCCGCGCTCGATGAAGCGGCGTCGCGCAAGGGCTTCGAGGTCTACTACCCGCCGCTCGCGTTTTGTACCGACAATGGAGCAATGATTGCCTTTGCCGGTGCCATGCGCTTGAAATACGCCACCCCGGCAGCCGGATTCAGCGTCAAACCGCGCTGGGATCTCGCCTCGCTACCGCGTGTCTAACCCGACTTCAGAAAAGGCGCCCGTCAATGGCGGGCGCCGCGATACCCGATGATACAAATCAGAAACCTCGCGCTGCGCCGCGGCCTCAAAGACCTGCTCAAAGACGTCACCGTCACGCTCAACCCCGGTTACAAGGCGGGGCTCGTCGGTGCCAACGGCGTCGGAAAATCGAGTTTTTTCGCCCTGCTGCGCGGTGAACTGCATGCGGACGCCGGCGGTGCCGACATCCCGCCGACCTGGACCATCTCACATGTCGCGCAGGAAACGCCGGCGCTAGAACGCAGCGCGATCGACTATGTGCTCGACGGCGACCGCGAACTGCGCGCGATCGAGGTGAAACTCGCGCAGGCGGAGGCCGACGGCGACGGCATTGCCATCGGACATCTGCACGACGAGATGACGCGTATCGACGCCTACAGCGCCACCTCGCGCGCAGCGCGCCTGCTCAACGGCCTCGGATTCGATACCGCCGCGCATGAACGACCGGTGGCGAGCTTTTCCGGCGGCTGGCGCATGCGTCTGAACCTGGCGCAGGCGCTGATGTGCCGCTCCGACCTGCTGCTGCTCGACGAACCGACCAACCACCTCGATCTGGAAACGGTACTGTGGCTGGAAGACTGGTTGCGAGGCTACCCCGGCACGCTGTTGGTCATCTCGCACGACCGGGATTTCCTCGATGCGATTTGCAGCCACATCGTCGAAATGGCCGATCAGACGATGACGCTCTACACCGGCAACTACAGCCAGTACGAAATCATGCGCGCCGAACGCCTGTCCCGGCAGCAGACCGATTACGACAAGCAGCAGCGCCAGATCGCCCACCTCGAGTCCTTCATCCGCCGCTTCAAGGCAAAGGCGACCAAGGCGCGCCAGGCGCAAAGCCGGGTCAAGGCGCTGGAAAAACTCGAACGCATCGCACCGGCCCACGTCCACTCGCCATTCGACTTCCAGTTTGCCGTACCGGACAGCCTGCCCAACCCCTTGCTGCGGCTCGACGACGTACGTGCCGGTTATGGCGAGCGAACCATTCTGTCACGCGTGTCGCTGTCGGTTGAGGCCGGCAGCCGCATCGGCCTTCTTGGGGTCAACGGCGCCGGCAAATCGACGCTGGTCAAGGTGCTGGCCGGCGAGTTGCCGCCGCTGGACGGCCAGTTCATCGCCTCACCGACCATCCGCATCGGCTATTTCGCCCAGCATCAGCTCGAGACCCTGCGCCTTGACGAATCGCCGTTGTGGCATCTGCAGAAAAAGGCACCGGATGTGCGCGAGCAGGAGCTGCGCAGTTTCCTCGGCGGCTTCAACTTCCGCGGCGATACCGTCAACGACCCGGTCGGGCCGATGTCCGGCGGCGAGAAGGCCAGACTGGCGCTGGCGCTGATCGTCTGGGACCGCCCCAACCTGTTGCTGCTCGATGAGCCGACCAACCACCTGGACCTGGAAATGCGCCATGCGCTGACGCTCGCGCTGCAGGACTTCCCCGGCGCACTGCTGGTGGTTTCGCATGATCGCGCCCTGCTCGAATCGACCACCGACACCTTCTGGCTGGTCGCCGAGGGCACGGTGCGCCAGTTCGACGGTGATCTGGAGGATTACCGCCAGTGGCGGCTCGCCCAGTTGGCCGAAGACGGCAAACCGGGCGGCGACACGCAGCAGACCAGCCGCAAGGAACAAAAGCGGCTCGAGGCGGAGCAGCGCCAGCGACTATCGCAGCAGCGCAAGCCGTTGCAGCAGCGCATGACGCGCATCGAGCGGGAACTTGAACAGCTCGGACAGGAAAAGACCGGACTGGAGGCTTTTCTGGCCTTGCCTGAGGCCTACGAGGAGGCCAATCGCGCCCGCATGACCGAAAGCGTGCGCCGCCAGGGCGAAGTCGCGGTCAAACTAGAAGCACTTGAGGAAGAATGGCTGGAAGTACAGGAAGCCCTGGAGGCGCTGGAGTCCACCGAGTGAAACATGGCTGCGGCGCAGGTTGCTCACAGAGACGGGGGATAATGATGTGGATAACTCTGTTAATTGCCTGTTGCAGTGACGTTTTGATCTGCTGATCATTTTCTAGCCAAATATAATTTTCTTTTGACATTGTTCACTGCAAAAAGTTCAACGGGCCGACGTCACAAAACGCCGGCCCGCATAAGGTCTAGCCCCAGGACTCGTCCTTCACCAGCAGCTCTTCGGCACGGACAAGCGCAGCGGCCAGATCCGGCTGGATATTGCGCTCTCCCATATCGGCAGCCAGGCGCGAACCGACCAGCAGATTCATGACTTCCGCCCCGGCACCGCACAGAATCAGGATCCGCTCCTGATCGCGCAGTTTTTCGTTCAGGCTGTCGAGCGCCAGCAAGCCCGTGGTATCCAGCATCACCAGCCGATGCAACTGCAGGATGATCACCCGCGCGTCCGGCGCAGCCCCCAGCAATTGCTCCACCGTATCGGCGGCACCGAAAAACAGCGCGCCCTCGATGCGGAAAGCGGCACATCCGGCCGGCACCACCTTGCCGGCGATCGAATGTCGTTCGAACAGCTGCGCATACTCCGGCTTGAGCAGATGCACGCCAGTATGGCGCGCCATGCTCTGGATAAAGAACACCGCCGCCATCAACAGACCGATTTCCACCGCCACGGTCAGATCGAACACCACCGTCAGCACGAAGGTGACGATCAGGATGGCCGTGTCGCGCCGCGGGAAGAGACCCGCCTTGCGGACATCCCAGTCGCCCATCTTGATCGAAACCGACACCAGGATCGCCGCCAGCACCGAGAGGGGAATGTATGAGGCAAGCGGTGCGGCGAGCAGCAGGATAACCGTCAACACCAGCGCATGCACGATGGCGGCGACCGGGGTGCGTCCGCCGTTGCTGATGCTGGTCGCCGTCCGTGCCACGGCGCCGGTGACCGGAATGCCACCGAAGAACGGCACCAGCATATTGGCGATCCCCTGCCCCATCAGCTCCTGATTGGCGTCATGCTTGTCATTGGTCATTGCATCGGCCACTACCGCGCACAGCAAGGACTCGATCGCGCCGAGCAAGGCAATGGTAAAGGCCGGCGACAACAGGTCGGAAAGATGGTTGAAATCGATCGAGAGCATGGAAAAATGCGGCAACCCCTGCGGGATGGCGCCGAACTTGCTGCCGATGGTCGCCAGCGGCAAATGCAGTGCCGCGCAGATCCCCGTGCCCGCCACCAGGGCGACGAACGGCGAAGGCAGCAGTTTGTTGATCTTTTTCGGCCAGAACAGGATCAGCAGCAAAGTCGCCAGCGAAACACACAGCGTCAGCGCGTCGAAATGCGCCATCTCGCGTCGTAGCGTCATCACAACCGGAAAAAAGCCTGACGGCATGTGTGCGACAGGCAAACCAAAGAAGTCTTTCAACTGTGTAAGAAATATCAAGATCGCAATGCCATTGGTAAAACCGGTAATCAACGGCATCGGAAAAAAACGAATAACCTGTCCAAGGCGCAAAAGCCCCATCAGGAACAACATCACGCCAGCCATCATGGTACAGATCAGCAGGTTGGCGACGCCATATTTCAGCACGATGCCGTAGATGATGACGATGAAGGCCCCGGTCGGTCCGCTGACCGACAGGCGGGAGCCGCCGAACAGGGCCGCCAGCAAACCACCGATGACGGCGGTAAAGATCCCGGCCTGCGGCGTGACGCCGCTGGCCATCGCAAAAGCCATCGCCAACGGCAATGCGACGATCCCGACCGTCAGGCCGGCCAGCACATCGTCGCGCAGCAAGGAAACAGAATAGCCGGACAGGCTGTCCAGCACTCGGGGGCGAAAATTGATCATGGATTATTCTTTTCAAATACTACAAAGGTCTTGAAAGAGTAATGCCATGAGGGGAAAAGCTCCAGCCCGGCGGCGTTTTTCCGGGGCCTTATGCTAGAATCCGGTTTTTCAAACCATCAGGGTAAGCCGATGAAAAAGCTGTTTGCACTGCTGGCCCTCCTGCCTTGCCTGGCCTGGTCGGCGCCGGTGGTCGATCTGGTCACCAACCGCGGCACCATCGAAATTGCACTCGATCAGGCGCACGCACCGAAGACGGTTGCCAATTTTCTTGCCTACGTTAAATCCGGCCATTACAACGGCACGGTTTTTCACCGCGTCATCAGCGGCTTCATGATCCAGGGCGGCGGTTTCGACACGCAGCTCAAGGAACGCCCGACGCGCGCGCCGATCGCCAACGAGGCTGACAACGGCCTGAAGAATAACGTCGGCACCATCGCCATGGCGCGCACGCCCGACCCGAACTCCGCCACCGCGCAGTTCTTCATCAACGTCGCCAACAACGACGCGCTCAATTTCCGCTCGCGTACCGACGACGGCTGGGGCTACGCGGTATTTGGCAAGGTCACCCGCGGCATGGACGTGGTCATGCGCATCGCGCAGAGCCAGACCGGTGACTACAACGGCATGTCGGACGTGCCGCAACAGCCGATCATCATCATCAAGGCCACCGTTAAAAACTGAGCGGCACGCCCGCATTCATCAAGGACGACGCAACATGATCAAATTGACCACCTCCCTCGGCGACATCATGCTGGAAATGTACCCGGAGCAGGCTCCGGCCTCGGTTGCCAACTTCGAGCAGTATGTGAAGGAAGGCCACTACGACGGCACCATCTTCCACCGCGTGATCAACGGTTTCATGATCCAGGGCGGCGGCTTCGACGCCGACATGGAGCAGAAAGACACGCGCGAACCGATCAAGAACGAAGCCAACAACGGTCTCGGCAACAAGGCCTATACCGTTGCGATGGCCCGCACCATGGATCCGCATTCGGCCACGGCGCAATTTTTCATCAACGTTGCCGATAACGACTTCCTCAACCACACCTCGGCCAGCGCCCAGGGCTGGGGTTACGCGGTATTCGGCGCCGTGGTCGGCGGCAAGGACATCGTCGATCGCATCAAGACTGTCGCCACCGGCCGTCACGGCATGCATCAGGATGTGCCGCACGAGCCTATCGTCATCGTCAAGGCGGAAATCGTCGACGCCGAGTAAGGCAAACAACGCGACGCCCCCACCGGGGGCGTTCGCACCCACCTTCGAGCCAAGCGGGTTTTTCATGGCCATTCATCTGATTTCCGATCTCCATCTGAGCGAAGACACCCCCGATCTCGAGCAACTGTTCACCGCCACACTCATCGACTGGGCAGGCCGGATCGACGCGCTCTACATCCTCGGCGACCTGTTCGAATACTGGGTCGGCGACGACGACGACACACCGTTCAACCGTCGCATGGTCGAGGCGCTGCACGCATTCTCGACACGCACACCACTGTTCGTGATGCATGGCAACCGCGACTTTCTGCTCGGCGCCGGCTTCGCCGCCGCCAGCGGCGCCACCATGCTCGACGATCCGTACCTGCTGCAACAGGGCCACGCCCGCTACCTGCTGAGTCATGGCGACGCACTGTGTACCGCTGACAGCGCCTACCAGCAATTCCGTGCCCAGAGCCGCAATCCGGCCTGGCAGCAGGCGATGCTGGCCAGACCGCTGGCCGAACGCCACGCGATCGCCCAGCAGGCACGGCAGCAGAGTGAAATGGCCAAGCGTGCCAATGGCCTGAGCGAAATATCAGACGTCACCGACAGTGCAGTCCGCGCACTGCTCGATGAACACGGCTGGCCGATGCTGGTACACGGCCACACCCACCGCCCGGCCTGTCACGTGGTCGAAGACGCCACCCGCCAGACGCAACGCTGGGTGATCGCCGACTGGCATGACGGCAAAGGCGGCTATCTCGCCATCGACAATCACGGCATCGGCGCCCACGCGCTAGGCTGATCCCTGGGCCGGGCACTCGCCCGGCCTCGCCTCAACTCGAGCAGCTCAGACAGATATCGTGCGCCCAGGCGGGCGGCAGCGCCGCATAGTCTTCAAACTCGGGCTGTTCGTCGAACGGCCGCGCCAGGCAGCGTTGCAGACGGGCGATCTCATCGAAGTCGTGCGCATCGCGCGCACGCGCAATGGCCGTTTCGGCCAGATGATTGCGCAGGATGTATTTGGGATTGACCGCCAGCATGGCCGCATGCCGTTGCGCATCATGGCTGCGTTCGAGCTCCAGCCTGGCCCGATAACGCAGACACCAGTCGCGCCAGGCGGCCGGATCGGCGGCGAACAGCGCCACGACATCATCGTCCGCGCCGGCCAGCGGCAGCCGTGACAGACGGCGGAAAAATACCGTCAGATCAACCTGATTGGCCTGCAACAGCAACAACAATGCTTGCAGCAGCGCCTCGTCGCCATCGAATTCGGCGAACAGACCAAGCTTCGCCCGCCAGCGCGCCAGCCAGGCAGCACCAAACTGCGCCTGGAAAGCGTCGAGCGCGGCCAGCAGATCGTCCTCGGCCACCAGCGGTTGCAGTGCACTGGCCAGACAGAGCAGATTCCAGTGCGCGACGCGCGGCTGCTGGTTATAGGCATAACGGCCCGCGTAGTCGGAATGATTGCAGATATGGCCGGCGTCGAATGCATCCAGAAACCCAAACGGGCCGTAATCGAGCGTCAGGCCGAGAATAGACATATTGTCGCTGTTCATCACCCCATGGCAGAAGCCGACGGCCTGCCACGCCGCCACGGTGTCGGCCGTGCGGCGGCAGATCTCGGCAAACAGCGCGGCGTAAGGACGCTCTGCCTGCAGACAGGCGGGGAAATGGTGCTGCAGCACGTAATCGGCCAATTGGCCGATGGCCTCGTGCTGACCGCGATGATAAAACACCTCGAACGAGCCGAAGCGGATGAAGCTCGGTGCCACACGCGTCACCACTGCAACGGTTTCGGCGCTCTCCCGCCACACGGTCTCATCCGAGCCGACGATGCACAGCGCCCGCGTCGTGGCGATACCGAGCGCATGCATGGCCTCGGAACAGAGATATTCGCGGATGCTGGAGCGCAACACCGCACGGCCATCACCCATGCGCGAAAAAGGCGTCCTGCCCGCCCCCTTGAGCTGTACCTCCATCGGTCCATCCCGATGCGCCAGCTCGCCCAGCAGTAAAGCACGGCCATCGCCGAGCTGCGGTACCCAGACGCCGAACTGATGTCCGGCATACAAGGCCGCCAGAGGCATCGAGTCCGGCTGCGCGAGATTGCCGGAAAACAGCGCCAGGCGTGCATCATCGGCCGTGCCGTCGAGTGTCAGCCCCAGTTCGGCGGCCAGATCGTGATTGATGGAGACCCAATACGGGTCGGCGAGCGGGGTCGGCCGTACCGCGCGATAAAACAGCGGCGGCAATTGCGCGAAGCGTCGGTCGAAGGTGGGCAACGGAGCAGGTGTCATGCCCGGATTTTAGCCATCGGGCGAGAGAATAAACACCGCATGACAGAAATGGGTTTTAGCAAATCAACGACTTGCGTCGTCCTGACGTCAGGCGAACTTCGTGACGCCACGGTCGCCGCAGCATCATCGACATGGTGCAAAGCCCTGCCAGACGGGCCTTTGCAAACAATTCCTTTTATATCATTGACATATAATTTCCATGACGCAGACTTGCTACATTCCTAATAAAAAAACTGAAGCAATACTCTATTTCTTCTGCATAATTTTTTTTTCCTGATACATTTAAAGGGCCAATGAGGCACAGGGACTGCAACACAACCATACAAGGAGACTCTCAACATGGATAACAAACTGGCCAACCCCGCCCCGCTCGGACTTTCCGGCTTTGCCTTGACCACCTGGCTGTTGAGCATGGTCAATGCAGGCTGGTTCGGCCCCGAAGCGGTTCCGATGGTACTCGCCTGCGCGTTTGCCTTTGGAGGCACGGCGCAGTTCTTTGCCGGGCTGATGGAAATGCCGCGTGGCAACACCTTCGGCTTTGTCGCATTCTGCGGTTACGGGGCATTCTGGTGGTCGTTCGCCCTGTTCGTCGTATTCTTCGCCGGCAAGGTGCCCGGCCCGTTCGTCGGCTGGTATCTGCTGCTGTGGGGCGTCTTCACCACCTTTATGTGGGTCGCTTCGCTGAAGAAGAACACAGCGCTGAAGCTGATCTTCACCGCGCTGATGATCACCTTCTACCTGCTGGCCCTGAAAGATCTGTTCGGTCTTGCCGGTCTGGGCGCGCTGGGCGGTTATATGGGTATGGTGACGGCTGCGCTCGCCTTCTATCTGGCGGCAGCCGAAGTGATCAACGAATCGTACGGCAAGACGGTATTGCCGCTGTAAACAAACAGGCCGGAGGCGGGCATGCTGCCGCCACCGGCCAGCCTGCCGGCGGCATCGTGCATCAAACGGTGCCCGTCGGCGGCGATTCAGGCCAGGCGACGGCGAGCGCTTCCAGCAACCTCTCGAGCATGGGATCTTCTTCCCGGTCGGCAGCATACACAAACAACAGTTCGGCCTGACGCACCACCCCCGGCACGATGCGCAGACGCCCTTCCCCCTCTAGGCGCCGCGCCAGATCCTCGCGCACCAGCGACAGCCCCACCCCGGCCATGACCAGTTCGACCATCGCGTCGAGGTGATCGCACTCGGCCATCTTGCGCGGGGCGATATTCAATTCGCGCCACAACTCGCTGGTCAGCCGGTTGAGGCTGGAAAACTGCGAAATGCCGATCCAGGGAAGTTTGCCGAGTTCCTTGCCGTGCGGCATTGCACCGTCTCCCGGCGGCATCGCCAACACGAATGACAGTCGGGTCAGCACCAGACTGTTGACGTTACCGTAAGGGTTTTTGCCGAGAAAAAAGCCGCCGTCGAGTTCCTTTTTGCGCACCTGATTCAGAACATCGACCGTCACGCCATGATGCAAGCGCAGATTGAGCAGCGGAAAGCGCGCGCACAGCACCGACGCCCAGGTCCCCAGCCGCAACAGATCGGGGGACAGGGAAATGCCGACACGCAATTGTCCGGCAGGCTGCGCCTTCAGCTCCCCTGCATGCACCAGCATTTGCCGTGCGGCGGCCAAAATGGACTGAGCGCGCGGCAACAGCTCCTGACCGGCCAGCGAGAGCGAAATACCGCCGGCGCTGCGCTCGAACAGCGGCATCCCGACCTCTTCTTCCAACGCCTTGATCTGTGCCGTCACGGCCGGCTGCGACAAGTGCAATTGCTCTGCGGCCCGTGTCAGATGCCCCTGCTGGGCAACGGCGACGAAGGTACGCAATTGATAGAGTTCCATGAAACCTCGACGCTGACGAAAGGATGGCGCGCCGCCGGGCGGCGTGGCCTTCTGATGTTTTCAGCATATCAGCCAGCTATTACTCAAACAATTATCGTAACCGCATCCTCCCCGCATCACACTGCACCACAGGCATTCCCCTTGCCGCCACTGGGGATTAAAAAAGGCGATTTCGAGTAAAAACACAAATATATGTCATTGATAATAATGATTTTTTGCACCGCATCATCGGTAATGCAAATTTCATGCATCAAAAAATGCGATTGGCCTTACTTGCCACGGGATTTTATGTTGATGACAAACCACGATAAAACATGGCAACGATTCCGCATCACACACTGTCTACGGCGGCTTGCTCCGCCACCACAGGCACAGAGGAGAAACAGGAATGTCCGGTATCGAATCGATTCTGAAGGAAACCCGCAGTTTTCCGCCCTCCGACGACTTCCGTCTCAAGGCGAGCATTTCCGGCATGGACGGGTATAACGCACTGTGCGATCAGGCCAATGACCAGTATCTGTCGTTCTGGGGCGATCTTGCTCGCGAGCAACTGACCTGGAAAAAACCGTTTTCGCGCGTGTTCGACGACAGCAACGCGCCGTTCTTCAAGTGGTTTGAAGACGGCGAACTCAACGTGTCGTACAACTGTCTCGACCGGCATCTGGCAGAAAACGGCAACAAGATCGCGCTGATCTTCGAAGCTGACGACGGTGAGGTCACCCGCGTCACCTACGCCGAATTGCACCGCCGCGTGTGCCAGTTCGCCAACGGACTCAAGAGCCTCGGCGTCAAAAAGGGCGACCGGGTGGTGATCTACATGCCGATGGTGATCGAAGCCGTGGTCGCGATGCAGTCCTGCGCACGCATCGGTGCCATCCACTCGGTCGTGTTCGGCGGCTTCTCGGCCGGCGCGCTGCGTGACCGCGTGCAAGATGCCGGCGCCAAGCTGATCATCACCGCCAACGAAGGCCTGCGCGGCGGCAAGACCGTACCGCTGAAGGCCACCTGCGACGAGGCCATCACGCTCGGCGGCTGCGAAAGCATCGAACACATCGTGGTCTACCAGCGCACGCAGGCCGAACCGGCCAATTGGGTCGAAGGACGCGATGTCTGGTGGCATGCGCTGGTCGAACACCAGCCGCATGATTGCGAACCCGAATGGATGAACGCCGAAGATCCGCTGTTCATCCTCTATACCTCCGGCTCGACCGGCAAGCCCAAGGGCATCCAGCATTCGAGCGCCGGCTACCTGCTCGGCGCCATCAACAGCTTCCGCTGGGTCTTCGACTACAAGCCGAGCGACGTCTACTGGTGCACGGCCGACGTCGGCTGGATCACCGGCCACTCTTATATCTGCTACGGCCCGCTCGGCATCGGCGCCACCCAGGTCATCTTTGAAGGCGTGCCGACCTGGCCGGACGCCACCCGCTTCTGGCGCATGATCGAGAGCCACAAGGTATCGCTGTTTTATACCGCGCCGACCGCCATCCGCTCCTTGATCAAGCTCGGGGCGGAAACGCCGAAACAGTTCGACCTCTCGTCGCTGCGCCTGCTGGGCACCGTCGGCGAGCCGATCAATCCGGAAGCCTGGATGTGGTACTACGAAGTGGTCGGCGGCGGCCGCTGCCCGATCGTCGACACCTGGTGGCAAACCGAAACCGGCTCGGCGATGATTGCACCGATCCCGGGAGCAGTGCCGACCAAGCCGGGTTCCTGCACCCTGCCGCTGCCCGGCATCATCGCCGACATCGTCGACGAATCCGGCGCGCCGGTGGAAGCCGGCAAGGGCGGATTCCTGGTGATCAAGAAGCCGTTCCCGAGCCTGGTGCGCACCATCTGGGGCGATCCGGACCGCTTCAAGAAGACCTATTTCCCGGAAGAATTCGACGGCAAGTTCTACCTGGCCGGCGACTCGGCGCATCGCGACGAACATGGTTATTTCTGGATCATGGGCCGCATCGACGACGTACTGAATGTGTCCGGTCACCGCCTGGGCACGATGGAAATCGAATCGGCCCTAGTCGCCAACCCGCTGGTGGCGGAAGCCGCAGTGGTCGGCCGGCCGCACGAAATCAAGGGCGAGGCGGTGGTGGCCTTCGTGGTGCTGAAGGGCGCGCGCCCGCAAGGCGACGAGGCGAAGAAGGTGGCCGACAACCTCAAGCAATGGGTCGCGCACGAAATCGGCAAGATTGCCCAACCGGACGAAATCCGCTTCGGCGAAAACCTGCCGAAGACCCGCTCGGGCAAGATCATGCGCCGCCTGCTGCGCTCTCTCGCCCGCGGAGAGGAAATCGTTCAGGACGTCTCGACACTGGAAAATCCGCAAATCCTGCAACAACTGCAGGAATCGGCCTGAATCTTGTCAACGGGGGGCAAGCGGACAGGGCACGACACGAGAAACGCGCCCGGATAACAAAATAAAAGAGGAACATCCTCATTATCATGGGGCCCGGCATTCGCCGGGCTTTTTCATTGCAGCGGACCACCGCAAAAATCATACCGGCTCCGCCTGACCACTTTGGCAGCTCCACGCCCAATCGCCCCGGCGAAGGCCAATGCAGCGACAACCGGAGTTCACCAACAGACATGGCCGTCAGGTGAGCAACGCTATCGACTTACATAAATCGAGATGGCGGTGTAGTCTTGCATGCTGCGCGTCGTCCGCGCCCACCCACCGCCGGAGACATCATCCGATGCCCGTCCATATCCGCCCCTACCGCGATGGCGATGCCCCGCTGCTGTTCCGGGTGTTTCACGCCTCGGTACACGGGCTTGCCCCCGGGTTCTACAGCCAGCAGCAGCTCGACGCCTGGGCACCGAGCGATTTTGCACCGCAGGAATGGGCGGCCAGGATGGACCGGTTGCAGCCGTTCGTCGCAGAGATCGATGGCCGCCCGGTCGGCTACGCAGATGTGCAGGCGGACGGTTTCATCGATCACTTTTTCGTTGCGGCGGGCGCTGCGCGCCAGGGCATCGGCAGCTTGTTGCTGCTGCGCCTGCAACAGCAAGCTGCCGAACGCGGGCTATCGCGTCTTTACGCCGACGTCAGCCTCGCCGCCGAAGCCTTTTTCAGCCGCCATGGATTCGAGACCATGCGCCGCAATACCGTCACCGTGCGCGGAACCCGCTTCGACAACCTGCGCATGTGCAAAATCCTCTAAAACGACAGCTGCGTCACGGTTGAATCCGCCTGCGCATGATCGGATAATGAAGCCCCTTTGTCTGTCCGCCATGTTGCGCATGTCCCACAGCCCCGAATCCCCGCTCAGCGCCGACGCCATCGACGCCATTCTGCCCCAGACGCAATGCCGTCAATGCCGCTTCGACGGCTGCCGGCCCTATGCGGAAGCCATCGCACGCGGCGAAGCCGACATCAACCGCTGCCCGCCCGGCGGAGAAGAAGGCATCCATCGGCTCGCGGCGCTCACCGGCAAGGCATTCCGCATCTTCGAGGCCGATGCACCGCAACCCAGACCGCGCGCGGTGGCGATCATCGATGAGGCCAATTGCATCGGCTGCACGCTGTGCATTCAGGCCTGCCCGGTCGACGCGATTCTTGGCGCGGCAAAACAGATGCACACCGTCATCGGCACAGAATGTACCGGCTGCGAGCTCTGCGTGGCCCCCTGTCCGGTCGACGCCATCGCCATGGCGCCGCTAGAACCGGCGGTATGGGCGCTGACGACCGAACAATCGGCGCTCGCCCGCCGCCGTCATGCCAACCGGCTCGCACGGCTCGCGCGCGAACGGGCGGAAAAAGCGCAGCGCCTGGCCGCGCGTCAAGCGGCCCCGGCTGCGGCCCCTGCCGCATCGGCCGCCGCACCGCAAACGGCCAACACCCTCGACGAACAGAAAAGAGACGTCATCGCCGCAGCCATGCGCAGGGCGGCGGAACGACAGGCCGCACGCAAAGCGGAGCAAGAGCGATGAGCCCGGCAAAGCGGCGTGAAATCTTTGCCCGACTGGCACAGCTCACCCCCAAGCCGACCACGGAGCTCGAATATCGCTCGCCGTTCGAGCTCTTGATCGCCGTACTGCTATCGGCGCAGGCCACCGACGTCAGCGTCAACAAGGCCACCGCACGCCTGTTTGCCGTCGCATCGACACCCCAGGCCATGCTCACGCTCGGCGAAGAAGGACTGGTCGAATACATCCGCACCATCGGTCTGTTCCGCAGCAAGGCGCGACATATCATCGCCACCTGCCATCTGCTGCTGGAAAAACATGGCGGCGAGGTGCCGCAGACGCGCGAAGTGCTGGAGACCCTGCCCGGCGTCGGCCGCAAAACCGCCAACGTGGTGCTCAATACCGCCTTCGGCCAGCCGACCATCGCGGTCGACACCCATATCTTCAGGGTGGCGAACCGTACAGGCATCGCGCCCGGCAAGGATGTCCGCGAAGTCGAGGACGGACTGCTGCGCAAGGTACCGAAGGAATACCGCCTCGACGCCCATCACTGGCTGATCCTGCATGGACGTTATATCTGCAAGGCAAGAAAGCCGGCGTGCGAACGCTGCCCTATCGTCGATCTGTGCGAATACCCGGCCAAATCGTTATGACGAAAAATATCACTGCGCAGTTTTTTTCAAGATAAGCTCATAAAATACTTGAAAAACCTGCTATTACCCTGACTTATAAGCCACTGTCTGTCTGCTTGGACCACACTAAAGGATCTGCCCTGTGATTGTTCGTTTGCGCTCCATCATGCCGGCTCTGCTCGCCGTTTCGTTGCTGACCGGCTGCGATCAAGTGCAGAAATGGTTCCATAAGGACGAGCCGACGGCGCCGGCAGTCATTCCGCAGCAAAACGGCAAGATCGGCATGCTGCTGCCCGACTTTACCCAGTTGGTCGACCGCGCGGGACCGGCGGTGGTCAACATCCAGGCAGTACGCGGAGACAATGGCCAGAGCGCTGACGACGGCAGCCAGAACGCGGAAACGCCGGACGACCCCTTCTTCGATTTTTTCAAGCGCTTCATGCCGCAGAACCCCTATGATCAGGGCGGCGACGACAGCCAGGGGCAGGGTCAAGGACAGGATCAACAGCAGGCGCCGAGTGACAGCATTTCCTTCGGCTCGGGCTTCATCATCGACCCCGACGGCTACATCATGACCAACGCCCATGTGGTACAGGGCGGCAATCCGATCAAGGTGGTACTGACCGATAAACGCGAATTCAAGGCCCGTCTCGTCGGGCTGGACAAACGTACCGACGTGGCAGTGCTCAAGGTCGATGCCTCCGGCTTGCCGGCCGTCAAGATCGGCGACCCCGACCAGCTCAAACCGGGCGAATGGGTCGCGGCGATCGGCGCACCGTTCGGTTTCGAGAACTCGGTCACGGCCGGCATCGTTTCCGCCAAGGGCCGCAGCTTGCCTGACGAGACTTATGTGCCCTTCATCCAGACCGATGTCGCGATCAACCCCGGCAACTCCGGAGGCCCCTTGTTCAATCTCAGGGGTGAAGTCGTCGGCATCAACTCGCAGATCTACAGCCGCTCCGGCGGTTTCATGGGCATTTCGTTCGCCATTCCGATCAATCTGGCGATGAGCGTTGCCGATCAGATCAAGGCTCACGGCAAGGTCAGCCGCGGTCAGCTCGGTGTCAGCATCCAGGAACTCACCCCGGAACTCGCCCAGTCGTTCGGTCTCTCCCAGGCGCACGGTGCGCTGGTTGTGCGGGTCGAACCGCAAAGCCCGGCTGCGCGTGCCGGCGTGCAGGCGGGTGACATCATCCTCCAGCTCAACGGCCGCAGTATCGACAGTTCGAAAGACCTGCCGCAGCTCGTCGGCGGCATGCAGCCGGGTACGCGGGTCAAACTGACCATCTGGCGCAAGGGAAGCGAACAGAAGCTAGAAGCCACGCTCGGCGAACTCTCCAACGACAGCGCGGTCGCCCAACCGGCCGAGCCGGTTCCGCAAAGTTATCAATTCGGCAAACTTGGGCTGGTGCTGAGTGAAATTCCGCCTGAACAGCTCGTGCAAATCGGACTGAAAGGCGGTCTGCTGGTGGAAAAGGCCAAGGGCCAGGCTGCCCGCGCCGGACTGCTCGCCGGCGACGTCATCATCGGCATCAATCAGACCGAAGTCACCTCGATCAAGGCATTCGAGCGTCTGCTGTCGAGTTCGCACGGCAATGTGGCGCTCCTGGTGCGCCGCATGAGCGACACGCTCTATGTGCCGATGAAAATCAATTAGGCAATTGTTGCCTTCGCCATTTCCACCGCCCGGACGACGAGCTGTCATCCGGGCGGTGTTCGTTTAGCCAGCGGCACGACGAGCGGGAAGGAGAATCTTGCCCAGAGGAATATCGTCGGCGCATAGCGCCTCGCCGTCCGGCGCATCGAAGCTCATCTCCGCATAACCATTGCGCAGATAGAAATGTTCGGCTTCGCGGGTCGACGTCAGTTGCAGTACGTGCAGGCCATCCTCGCGCAGACGGCGCTCGATCGATGCGAGCAATTGCCCACCCAAACCAAGTCCGCGCTCGGCACGATGGATGGCCATGATGCGTAGAACCGAGTGCGCGTCCGTTACGCCGGAGCAGAAAGTGTCGGTGTGCGGGATCGGACAAGGTCCAAGTGTAGGGATCGTGGATGGCACGCTCGTCGAAAAAATGGCGCTGTCTGAATGCCAGCACGACCGGCCGTTCGGCGGCCCCCTGACTTTCGTCGAGCAAGGCGCCCCAACCGGCAAACCGCCCATCGAGTACGATGCCCCAGGGGCCGTGCCCAGGACGGCAAGCGACCATCTTCTCGGCAACCCAGCACCGGACGGAATCGGTTTCGAACGGTTCCCCGGCAAGCGGCATGTGCCGCCGTAATCGGGGATGATTCAGCAATTCGACGAGTTCGCCGACATCGACGTCCTGCAAATCGACCAGCTCCAAATGCAGCATCAGACCTCCTCCTGCCGGTCGGCCGGCAGCACCAGCACCAGCGGGTCGGTGCCGCGCTGGAACCCTGCGCGGCCGTAGAACGGCACACTGCGCTCGCTTGGCCAGACCAGCAACAGTTCCAGCCGCGTTTGCCGCGCCCAGCCGGTGACAGCCGCCAGCAAGGCCGCGCCGACACCCCGGCCGCGGAACTCGGGCAGGGTGTAGACGTTGGTCAGATAGCCCCACTCGCCGCAGAGATCGTCCGGCGCAGGCATCTTCACGACCCGGACCACCGTCATCGCGGCAATGGCCCGCTCTTCATGCCAGGCCATCCAGTGCACCACCTGCGCAGTGGATTCGATCGCCGGCAGCAGCCGGCAGAAATCGGCGACGAACTGCGCCTTGTCACCGTCTTCGGCACAATCTTCGTGGCACAGACACCAGCGCAGTTCGGCCAGGGCAACCTCGTCGCCGGCCGCGGCCATGCGGTAGGAAATGGACATCCCCCTCCCTCCATCAATGCCAAAAGCATGATTGACCGCCATGCCCGGGGGAAATTCCCACAGACCTCCTGCCCTAGCGGCCCGTTCCCCCAGCCAGCAAGCGCAACGACGTCTCGAGCACGAAACGGGCGCAGTGCCCATCGCCGCCGTCCCGACCGAACCAGACCGAGGACAGTCCGGCCCAGCTGGCGATCCAGCACAGCAAACGGTGTCGTTCGAGCTGCGCAGATTCGGTCACGAGCACCAGCAGGCGCTCGAAACGTCCCGGTGCCGACACCAGCTCGTAATCCGGGTTGCAGAACAGATTGGCGTAATCGAACCCGCGCTCCCCCCAAAGTCCCTTGGGATCGATGGCGAGCCAACCGCCAGCAGCGACATGCAGCAGGTTGCCATGGTGCAGATCGCCATGCAGTACCACTTCGTCGCGCGTTTCGGCCAACAGCGTTGCGGCCAGCGCTGCGGCCTGACGCACCGCCAGGTCGTGCGTTGTCGCGGCGTCGAGTAGATCGCGGCACCAATCCGCCAGCGGCAACAGATCTGGCAGCAGTCCAGCTTGCGGCGCGGCTGCCTGGCTGTGCAGCCCGCAGGCGGTGCGGCACAGGGTCAGACAGCACTGCTCATCGGTCTCGATCGACATTGAGGCAGTCAGCGGCGGCCCCAGGCGCTCCATCAGCAGCGCAGCGCCGTGCTGGCCGAATACACGCGCCGCCTGCCCGCCGTTCCACCATGCCATCAGACGGTTGCCGCGCGCCTCGTCGTCGTTCAGGGCGATTTTCAGCATGGCGGGCTCGCTGCGCCAGCGCACCGGCTGCAACGCACCGGCGGCGGTATAGAAGGGCGGGCCTTCCGGCCTCAGACGCCAGTGGGCGATGTAGCGGGCGAGCAGATCGGACGGATTGCACGATGGGGTCGACATCGAGTCACTCCATGATCAGGACAAACTCGATGGACTCATTCCGGGGCAAGAAGATCCGCGCGCACCGACATCCAGCGCGCCGTAACGCGGCGGCGGCGATTCATAATGCATAGAACAGGCAGCAACTGCTATGATTGCCAGAATAACGAGCCGGAAACCGACCATGAACCCGATCGCAATCTTTCAGCATTTCGCCGACGACGACGCTGGCCACTTTCTCGATTTCGCCAATCGCAACGGACTGCCGGTGCGAATTTTTCGCGGCTACAGCGGCGAAACGTTGCCCGCGTCTATTTTGCCCTTTTCCGCACTGGTATCACTCGGCGGGCCGATGAGCGTCAATGACAGACTCGATTTCATTGAGCAAGAGGCCGAGCTGATCGATGAGGCTCTGCGCCATGAGGTGCCGGTCCTCGGTCATTGCCTGGGCAGCCAGTTACTCGCGCGGGCACTCGGCGCCGAGGTACGCGCCAACCGGCCGGCTGCGGTAGAAATAGGCTGGCATCGCGTCGAAGCGCTCGCCGATGCGCCGCAAGAGTGGTGTGCCCCCTTCGCCGCCGGAGAGGTGTTCCAGTGGCACAACGAAAACTTCACCCCGCCGCCCGGTGCGCAACTGCTGCTCGGCAACCGGCACTGCCCGGACCAGGCATTCCTGTCTGGACCGCACCTCGGCATGCAGTTTCATATCGAGATCACTGCAGCCAAGATCCTGTCGTGGTGCAATGTCAGCAACGACCCGCAGACCTGGTCGCATCTCGATTCGGTGCAAAGCCGGCAAATCATGCAGGAACGCCTCGAGGAGCGAGTCGCATGCTCGAACCGGATGGCGGATGCGATCTACGAACGCTGGAGCCGCGAGCTCTATCGCTGAGGACAAGAAATGGATTTTCTGACCACCGATCTGTGTGACGCCAATGCCGACCGCGTGGCGGTGCTGGCACCGATTCTGCGTCATTTTGGCGGCCTGAGCCGGTTTTCCGGGCCAATCGCCACCCTGAAGGTTTTTGAAGACAATTCGCTGGTACGCAGCGCACTGTCCGAACCCGGCTCCGGCCGCGTACTAGTCATCGATGGCGGCGGATCCATGCGTTGCGCGCTCGTGGGAGATCAACTCGGCGAACTCGCGGTCAAGAACGGCTGGGCCGGGGTTGTCGTCTATGGCGCGATCCGCGATTCGGTGGCGCTTGGCGCCCTGCCGCTCGGGGTATGCGCACAGGCAACGCATCCGTTGAAATCGGTCAAGCGCAACGAAGGCCAGCGCGACATTGCCGTCACTTTCGGCGGCGTGTGCTTTCAGCCGGGGCATTGGCTCTATGCCGACGAGGATGGAGTCATCGTCGCCGCAGGGCCGCTTCTCGCCACGGATCAATAGCCGTCGAACGGCTGCGTGATCACCGGCGCATAGCGATCGCGCCGGCGCTTCACCACCCCTTCTTCCATGGAACGATCATAGACAGGCAAGGCGGCAAGCGCATCCGGCTCCGCCCATTCAAGCCTGGCTTCCCACCAGGTGTGATGTTCCGGTCGCAACAGCTCGGGATGGTCGAGCGACCCCAGTGTCAGATCGAGCTCGGCCGGATCGGATTCATGCCGATAGGTCAGCGTGGTACCACAGCGGCGGCAGAAGCCGCGCTCGACCGCCGCTGACGAGCGATAGATCGTCATCGCATCGCCGCGCCAGTCCACTTCGGCCGCGCGTACGGTAAACCAGGTCAGAAATGCGGCGCCGCTGGCGCGCCGGCAGGTCGGGCAATGGCAATGGGTGATGTAAATGGGCTCGCCGCGCACGATGTAGCGAATCGAGCCGCACAGGCAACCGCCAGTCAGATGCTGCGTCATGATGACACTCCCGGAACCGGCCGCCCTGTCTGGCGCGAGTCGGTGTTGGTGGTGAGACCACTATGGCTACTGTCGGACGAAATGACAAGTGGGAACAAAATTGACATTAGTTGCCTAGGCAATATAGCATCGGGATATGGAATACCCGGATCCCGCCGCAAGTGCCCCACTCTTCGCGCCAGACCGCGTCGCTGCTGGCGACAGCGCGCAAACGCTGGGTTATCTGATCGTGCATGTCCAGCGTCTGCTGGACGACATACTGGCCGAAGAGCTGGCCCCGCTCGGGCTGACGGCGGCCCAGTTTGTTGTCATCGCGCAACTGTATCACCGCTGCGAGGACACGGCGGCCGGCGTCTGCCGGCGGCTGGATTACGATCCGGGCGCCATGACCCGGCTCATCGGTCGTATCGAAAAGAAAGGCCTGGTCAGACGGGTGCACCACCCGGGCGATGGCCGCTCGGTACGCATCGAGCTTACGCAACGCGGTCTGGCGCTATGCCCGCAGCTGCTGCCGAAGGTGTGCAACGCCCTTAACCGGCTGTTCCACGGCTTGAGCAGTGAAGAAGTCGCGCTCTTCGGGCAAATGCTGCAACGGATCTTGCATAACCGCTAGACGGACCACCGGGCCGCTCCGGCCCGACCATCACCCCGGAACCCTGCATGACAGACATCGCACAAGAACCGCCCCGCTTCACGGCCGGGCAGCTCGCCCTGCTGACCATCGGCCTGGGCCTGGGTACCTTCATGGAAGTGCTCGACACCTCGATCGCCAACGTCGCCGTGCCGACCATCGCCGGCAGCCTCGGGGTGAGCGCCAATCAGGGCACCTGGGTGATCAGTTCCTACTCGGTGGCGGCCGCCATCGCCGTGCCCTTGACTGGCTGGCTGGCGCGCCAGGTCGGCGAGCACAGGCTGTTCATGATCTCGCTGATGGCATTTACGGTGTGCTCCGTACTCTGCGGTCTCGCACCCAACATGACGTCGCTGGTACTGTTCCGCCTGTTGCAAGGGCTGGTATCCGGCCCGATGGTACCGCTGTCGCAGACCATCCTGCTGCGCAACTTCCCGCTACCCAAGCGGGGATTGGCGATGGCACTGTGGGCCATGACCGTGGTGGTGGCGCCGATTCTCGGCCCGCTGCTTGGCGGCTGGATTACCGAGAACTATCACTGGTCGTGGATTTTCTTCATCAACGTGCCGGTCGGCATCGCATCGACCGTGATCGTGCGCGGCCTGCTCAAGGGGAGGGAAACGCCGATCGCGCGCCTGCCCTTCGACAAAATCGGCCTCTCGCTGCTGGTCTTCGGCGTCGGCAGCCTGCAGATGCTGCTCGACCTGGGCAATGACCGCGACTGGTTCAGTTCGAACTTCATCCTGACGCTCGGCATCGTTGCCGTGGTCTGCCTGGTGCTTCTGGTCATCTGGGAATGGGGAGACCCGCATCCGGTCGTGGATCTGACCCTGTTCAAGAAGCGCAATTTCGCGCTCGGCGTACTGATGCTCGGCACCGGCTACATGACTTTCTTCAGCACGGTGGTGATTTTCCCGCTCTGGCTGCAACAGGTGATGGGCTATCCGTCCGGGCTCGCCGGGCTCGCGACCGCGCCGACCGGCCTGCTCGCACTGGTGTTTTCGCCCATTGTCGGCAAAAACCTCAATCGCACCGATGCCAGGGCGGTGGTATCGATCGGTTTCGTGATTTTCGCCATCGTCACCTTCTGGTGCGCGACATTCACACTCGACACCACCTTCATGCAAGTGATTCAGCCGCGCCTGCTGCAAGGCATCGGCATCGCCTGCTTCTTCGTACCGATCAACACCATCATGCTCTCCGGCGTCGAGGAACATCGGCTCGCCTCGGCGTCCGGCTTATCCAATTTCATCCGCACGCTATCGGGGGCGATCGGTACATCGATCAGCGTGACGATGTGGGATCACCGCGCCATCTTCCATCACGCACGCATCGGCGAATCGATCAGCGACAGCAGCCAGACGACCCAGGCCTATTTGTCGGATCTGCAGGGACTCGGCATCAGCGACAGCACCGCGCATGCACATCTTGAACAGTTGCTCACCCAGCAGGCCTACATGATGGCGGCCAACGATTTCTATCATCTGTGCGGCATCGTGTTCGTCGTGCTCATCGCCATGGTGTGGCTGACCAATCCGAAGCGCGGCGAGGCCGCATCGGCGGGGCACTGAGACAAGCGACCCCGGGTGCGGGGACAGCGGGGGAACAGCACCGGCGCACCGCCCTGTGGACGGTGCGCCGGGTTTCGATCAGGCGGGCTGACTGGGAATGGCGTGCTTCACTTCGGTGAGGCGGTTCTTGTCGTCGACGAACACCAGCGTCGGACGCAGGCCGGCGAGCTCGTGCTCTTCGTATTGGGCGAAGGTGGCGATGATCAGCAGATCACCCACCGCCGCACGGCGCGCAGCCGAACCGTTGACCGAGATGATGCCGGAACCGCGCTCGGCACGGATCGCGTAGGTGGCAAAACGCTCGCCGTTGGTGACATTCCACAGCTGGATTTCCTCGAATTCGCGAATATCGGCGGCATCGAGCAAGTCCTCGTCGATCGCACACGAGCCGATATAGTGCAGCTCGGCATGAGTCGTGGTTACGCGATGCAGCTTGGACTTCAACATGGTGCGTTGCATGAAACGATTCTCCTTTTCTTATCCACGCCGTACGTCGACATTATCGATCAGGCGCGTGCGGCCAAGTCTGGCGGCGGCAAGCACCACGACGTGCTTCTCGCCGGCATGGGCGATTTCGAGCGTGTCTGCCTGGCGGACTTCGACGTAATCGACCGTCCAGCCATGCGCGCAGAGGTCGGCGCGGGCCCCCTCTTCCATGGCGGCATAGTCGCTGTCTCCGGCGAGCAGGCGATCACGGATCGCCGCCAGATTGCGATACAGCCGGGGCGCTTCGGCACGCGCTTCGACGCTCAGATAACCGTTGCGGGAAGACAGCGCGAGGCCATCCGCAGCACGGCCGGTATCGACGCCGACGATTTCGATATTGATGTTCATATCGTCGACCATCGCACGGATGATGTGCAGCTGCTGGTAGTCCTTCTTGCCGAAGCAGGCGACATCGGGTTCGACGATATTGAACAGCTTGCTGACCACGGTCGCCACGCCGCGGAAATGGCCGGGGCGGAATGCGCCGCACAACTCGTTCTGGATATGCGGCGGCTCGACGTTGAAATCCTGCCGGACACGTGGATAAAGCTCTTTTTCGTCGGGAAGAAACAGCACGTCGACGCCGGCGGCGGCAAGCTTGTCGCAGTCGGCCTCGAAGGTGCGCGGGTAAGCGTCGAAATCTTCGCCCTGACCAAACTGCAGCCGGTTGACGAAAATACTGACAACCACTTTTTCTGCCTGCCGGTGCGCCTCATGCACCAGGGCGAGATGGCCCTCGTGCAGATTGCCCATGGTCGGAACGAAGGCCACCCTGCCGGCCGTTTTACGCCATGCGCGCATGGCGGCGATCGTACGGATGATTTCCATTGGAGGTCCTCTCAGAAGCAGTGTTCGGGCGCGGGGAAACGCTTGCCCTTCACCGCGGACACATAGGCGGCAACCGCGGTCTGGATGCTGTCGGCGCCTTGCATGAAGTTTTTCACGAAGCGTGCCTTCTTGCCCGGATACACTCCGAGCATATCGTGCAACACCAGCACCTGGCCGCTGACATCGACACCCGCGCCGATGCCGATGGTCGGCACCGACAGGCTCGCGGTGATGCGCGCGGCAAGTTCGGCCGGCACGCACTCCATCAATACCAGGCTCGCTCCGGCCTCGGCCAGCGCGCGCGCGTCGTCGACGATGCGCTCGGCATCACTGTCGCTCTTGCCTTGCACACGATAACCGCCAAAGGTATTGACGAACTGCGGCGTCAGCCCGATATGCGAGCAGACCGGAATACCGCGCTCGACCAGAAAGCGCGTCGTCTCGGCCATGAAGGCGCCGCCTTCGAGCTTGACCATGTGCGCCCCGGCCTGCATGAGCCGGGCCGAGCTGGCAAATGCCTGCTGCGGCGATTGCTGGTAGGCGCCGAACGGCAGGTCGGCCAGTACCAGCGCCCGGCTCGCGCCGCGGGCGACGCAACGGGTGTGGTATTCCATGTCTTCGAGCGTCACCGGCAGGGTCGAGTCGCGGTTCTGGACGACCATCCCCAATGAATCGCCGATGAGCAGAATATCGACGCCAGCTTCGTCGAGCAAAGCGGCGAAGCTCGCATCGTAGCAGGTCAGCATGGCAATCTTGTCACCATCGGCTGCCATCTTGCGCAACGTGCTCACAGTCATTTTCATGCCTAGTTCCTCGTGGCGTCGGTTCAATCAGACGCTTTTATTGAAATAGCTGCGCTGACCGCGCATCTCGCCGATGCAACGCAGCAGCAGATCGAAGTCGTCGCGATCGTCGATCAGATTCAGATGGTCGGTATTCACGATCAACAGCGGCGCCGCATCGTATTCGTAGAAAAATTCGCTATAGGCGGCATGTACGCGCTTGATGTAACCATCGGGAAAACTTGCCTCCGGACCGGGAACCCGGCTGGCAAGGCGCGAGAGCAGCGTTTCCGGCGAGGCATCCAGATAGATGACCAGGTCCGGGGTCGGATGCTCGACAGTCAGCTCGGCGGCAAGCTGCCGATAGAGCGCGAGCTCCTGTTCGTCCAGATTGATGCGGGCGAACAGGTCATCCTTCTCGAACATGAAATCGCTGACCACTGGCTTGCCGAGCAGTTCGCCCTGCACCATTTCGCGCGCCACACGACGCCGCTGCATCAGGAAGCACAGCTGCGTTGCCAGCGCGTGATGCTGGAATTGACGGTAGAAGCGCGCCAGAAAGGGATTCTCCTCGGCTTGCTCGGCGGCGAGGGTCATGCCCCAATGGCCGGCAAGGCGGCGGGCCAGGATGGATTTCCCGGCCCCGATCGGCCCTTCGACCACAACATAGCGCTTAGTGCTCATTGCATCCTTTCCTGTCAGTCGACGGCAAGCCGCTCGATGCCGCCGGCATCGATACGGGCAGCCAGTTCTCGCACCGCGCCATGCTCACCCAGCGACAGGCCGGGTGCGATTTCGTTAAGGGGAATCAGCACGAACGCGCGTTCGTGCATGCGCGGGTGCGGCAAGATCAGCTCCGGACCGCTACGGTGCTCGCCATCGAACCACAACAGATCAAGATCGAGGACCCGCGGTGCGTTGCGAAAACTGCGCACGCGTCCAAAACGCGCCTCGAGGTCGAAAAGCAGCGCGAGCAGCGCCGTCGGCGACAGCGCGCTGTCGATTTCGGCCACGGCATTGATGAAGTCAGGTTGATCGAGATAACCGACCGGCGCGGTGCGGTAGAGCGACGACGCACGCCGCAGAGAAATGCCCGGCGATATGGCAAGGGCCGCAAGCGCGGCCCTGATCTGCGCGGCCGGGTCATCGAGGTTGCTACCCAGCGCAACGAAGGCGCGCGTCATGCATCCGACTCCGGCGCAGGGCCGGCAGGTTTGCGACGCCGGCGACGCCGCTTGCGGGGATGGGCATCACCGCTGCTGTCACCCTCTTTCGCCACGGCGATGAGCGCCTCGCGGCCCGTTCCGTCGGCCCGCTGGAAATCGGCCCACCAGCCCACCAGCGCACGCGGCACTTCGCCTGCCTCGGCGCGCAGCGCCAGGAAATCGAAGGCGGCCCGGAAATGCGTCTGTTCGACGAAACGATAGGGACGCGAGCCGGAGCGGTTATCGAAGCGCGACTGCAGCATCCAGATTTCACGCATGGTCACGCTGAAGCGACGCGGAATGGCGAGCGTCTCATCCTGCTCGGCCTCGATTTCGCCGATCGCCTGCAGCAACGCCGGTATCGGCCGCTCACCGTCCGCCTGCAGAGCCAGCCAACGCTGACTGACCTGACGCCACAGCAGTGTGGCGAGCAGGAAGCCAACCGAAATCGGCCGATCATCGCGGATGCGGGCATCGGTGCTCGCCAGCGCGAGCTTGAGGAAATGGTCATCGCTTTCGTCGCCGAGCACGGCGTCGAGCAGCGGCAGAACGCCACGCGACAAACCCTCGTCGCGCAGCTTTTTCAGACAGGCATAGGCCTGACCGGACATCAACAGCTTGAGCATTTCGTCGAACAGGCGCGCCGCCGGTTCACGCTTGAGCAGATGGGCATGCGCGCGGATCGGTTTGCGGGTGTGTTCGTCGATTTCAAAACCGAGCTTGGCCGCCAGACGGACCGCGCGCAGCATGCGCACCGGATCCTCCTGATAACGTTTGGCCGGTTGACCGATCATGACCAGACGGCGGGCTTTCAAGTCGCGCACGCCATGCTGGTAGTCGATGATGGTTTCGTTGCTCGGATCGTAAAAAAGGGCATTGACGGTGAAGTCGCGCCGGTGCGCATCTTCTTCCTGGCTGCCGTAGCTGTTGTCGGCCATGATGCGGCCGGTTTCGTTGGTCTGGGCAACACTACCGCCGCGGAAGGTGGTCACTTCGATCGTTTCCGGGCCGACCAGCACGTGCACGATACGGAAACGGCGGCCGATGATGCGCGAGCGGCGGAAGGCATGATGCACCTGTTCCGGCGTCGCGTCGGTCGCCACGTCGAAATCCTTGGGCGATACGCCTAGCAGCAGATCGCGCACGGCGCCGCCGACCACATAGGCAGCGTAGCCGTCTTCCTGCAGACGGGTGATGACACGCAACGCGCCACGGCTCAATTGCTCGCGGCGGATGCCATGTTGCGCCAGCGGAATCACACGCGGGCGAAGCCGGTTTCTGCCAAGGCCGACTGGCAGTTCGAGCATTTTTCGGAAAAGCTTGCGGATCATGAGGACTGGTTTGTTGGGTCGATGTGCGGAGGCGACATTCTCAAGTGCCGGATTATAGCCTGTTTCTTACCTGAATAAACACCCGTTTCACATACATATATACGGTAAATCCGGACTTGACATGCGTAGACCTCCGACGGATGATGGTTACATGCGCCGATTTGAGACAGCTTGCGGGCGCCATACAAATGCCAGCTAAAGCGTTGGAACGGCACATCGCCCGCTTCGCGCCAAGGCAAGCGGGTTTTTATTTGCATGGCAGATGTTCCGTCGCACGGTTTCATTTCGACCAAGGTTCCCACCGGGACCACAAGCGCCGAGTTAATCGACAACTTGCAGGGCGCTGAAAAATCCTGCTAAAGCGTCGCCTGGCAGCGGTGCCGGGCGCGCAAGGCCCGAAACCGACGATGGAGTACCGCCATGTACGACTGCCAGCAAGACACTTGTTCCGACTTTTCTTTCGCCTATTTTGATACCGTGGGATGCGCTAGACCTCTCTCGGGGACCTTGACCGCCACGCCGGCCGCCCCCAACGACGCCTTTAATCTTTCCGTCTTGTCGCAGTATGCCAACGGTTTAGGCTACGAGACAGAGCTGGCGGACAGCACACTGACCATTCGCGACATCAGCCTGGCCGATGCACTCGCCATCAACGCCCGCTTCGCCCGCGAACTGGTCATCAGCTGCAGTTTGCGTCGGGATCCGCCAGTACGCTTCGGCTGATGTGCGTCGGGCAAGGCGCGGCTGCGGTATAATTGCCGTTTCCGCGTACTGCCCGAGCCATGTTCTTCGACCTGAATCATACTGCACCACGCCGTCTGGCGGCCGAATCGCGCGAAATCACGCGACTTGCGCTGCCCATGCTGGTTGCGCAGATGGCCCAGGTCGCAACCGGCTTTGTCGATACCGTGATGGCCGGCCACGTCAGCACCGACGACCTTGCCGCCGTCGCGATCGGCTCGAGCCTGTTCCTGACGGTCTATGTCACCCTGCTCGGCCTCGTCACGGCGTTGAATCCGATTCTTTCCCATCAGATGGGCGCCGGCGATACCACACGTATCGGCGAAACCGGCCGGCAAGGCTTGTGGTTCGGTCTGTTCACCGGCCTCGCCGGCATGGCACTGCTGTTTGCACTTCGCCCGGCCCTGCACCGGCGCCTCGGCCTGCCGCCCGACGTCGAAGCCAAGACCATGCTGTTCATGTCCGGCGCTGCACTCGCCTTGCCGGCGGCGATGGTGCACCGCGCACTGCATGCCTATGCGTCCAGCCTGAACCGGCCGCGGCCGATCATGATCATGAGCCTCGCCGCACTCGCCCTCAATGTACCGCTCAATTACATACTGATCCACGGGCTGTTCGGACTGCCGCGCATGGGCGGCGCCGGTTGCGGCTGGGCGACCGCAGCCGCATTCTGGTTCAATGCTTGCGCGCTGGCCAGCTACGTCGCCATCAGCCGTCATTTTCATGCCTATGGCCTGACGCGCCGCTTTTCCTGGCCGCAAGGCGCCGATCTGCGCGCCTTTCTCCTGCTCGGCACACCAATTGCGCTGTCCTTCTTCGTCGAAATCAGCCTGTTTGCCTCGATCGCCCTGCTGATCGCCCCGCTTGGCGCGCTGACCGTGGCCGGCCACCAGGCAGCCCAGAATTTCTGCACGCTGATCTATATGGTCCCGCAATGCATCAGCACCGCGCTGACGGTGCGGATCGGCCAATACATCGGTGCGCAGCGCCATACAGAAGCCCGCATGACCGCCGGCGTGGGATTGTTGCTGGGGCTCTTCGGCGCGGCGCTCATCATGCTGCTGATCTTCGCCTGCCGTACCCACATCATGCAGCTCTACACCGACGATCCGCGTCTGATCGATCTCGGCGCCACATTGCTGCTGTTCGCCGCCGTCTACCAGTTGGCGGACTCGACCCAGACCATCGCGTCGGGTGCGCTGCGCGGCTACAAATTGACCAAGGTGCCGATGCTGATCCATGTCTCCGCCTTCTGGGGGCTGGGGCTGGGACTCGGCGTCGTGCTCGGACGCACCGACTGGCTCACGCCGGCACCGCTTGGCGTCTATGGTTTCTGGTCCGCGCTCGTCATCAGCCTGAGCGCGGCAGCCCTGTTCTTGCTGCGTTATCTGGCCACACAAAGCCGGCTGATGCCGCATCCGACGATCCCTAGAGAGTTGACAACGTGAGTCTCGAATTCATTTCCGCCGCGCCGCTCAAGGCGCTCAACACCTTCGGCATGGATGCGCGCGCCGCGCATTATTGCGAACTGACCGATCTGGCCGACCTGCCAGCCCTGCTCGCCAGCCCGGCTTATCGCCAGGGCCCGGTGCTGTGGCTCGGCGGCGGCAGCAATCTGCTCTTCACCCGCGACTACCCGGGCCTCGTGGTGCGCGTCGCCCTCGTCGGCTCACGGCTGATCGCCGACGAGGGCGAACAGGTCGTCGTCGAAGCCGCCGCCGGCGAAACCTGGCACGACTGGGTCTGCCACACCCTGGACTCCGGCTGGTACGGGCTGGAAAACCTGAGCCTGATTCCAGGCACCGTCGGCGCAAGCCCGGTGCAGAACATCGGCGCCTATGGTGTCGAGGTCAAGGACTGCATCAGCGAAGTGATCTGCGCCGACCTGCACAATGACGGCAAACAGGTCGCACTGTCGAATGCCGACTGCCGCTTCGCATATCGCGACAGCCTGTTCAAGCACGAAGGCGCCGGGCGTTATCTGGTATGCGCGGTGCGCTTCCGCCTGTCGCGCACGCCGCATCTCAAGACCGGCTACGGCGACATCGAGCGCGAACTTGCCACGTATCCGTCCTGGCCAAACCCGGATGCGCGCGACGTCGGCCGGGCAGTCAGCGCCATTCGCCGCGCCAAGCTCCCCGATCCGCGCATGCTCGGCAATGCCGGCAGCTTCTTCAAGAATCCGGTCGTCAGCCAGGCGGAGGCCGACGCACTGGCATTGCGTTACCCGGCGCTGCCGCGCTACCCGGCAGGTGCGGGACGCTGCAAGCTCGCCGCCGGCTGGATGATCGATCAAGCCGGCTTCAAGGGCATGCGGCGCGGCGACGCGGGCGTACACGCGCGTCAGGCGCTGGTGCTCGTCAACCACGGCCAGGCCAGCGGCGCCGAAATCCATGCCCTGGCACAGGCCATCCAGGCCGAGATCCACGCCCGTTTCGGCGTCGAACTCGAAGCAGAACCCGTCATTCTCTGAAACGGAGCCATCGATGCGTGTAGAAGTCTTGCTGTTTGATCTGGGCGGAGTACTGGTGGACTGGGATGGCACGACCCCGCTCGTGGAACTGACCGGTGGTCGGCTCGATCGCGAGGCGGCACGGCGCTTCTGGCTGACCTCGCCCTGGGTCGGACGGCAGGATCTGGGGCAATGCAGCGTCGAAGACTTTGCTGACGGCGCCATTGCCGAACTCGGTCTCGACATATCGCGCGCAGCCTTCATCGACGCCTACCTCGGCTGGGTACGCGGCGTGTTTCCCGGTACGCAGGCGTTGCTGGGCACGCTGTCAGGCCGTTACCGCATCGCAACCCTGACCAACAACAATGCCGCGCATTTCGCACGCATTACCGGCGAACTGGATCTCGGCCGCTATTTCGACGACGTGTTCGCCTCGCATGAAATCGGACTGAAAAAGCCCGACCCGGCCATTTATCGATACGTCACCGAGGCGCTCGGCGTCGCCCCGGAACAGATCGCCTTCTTCGACGACAACCGCGAATGCCTGGAGCCTGCACGGGAAATCGGCTGGCAGGTCTTCCACACCGTCGGACTCGACGCTGTCAAGGACGCGCTGGCAAGCCTCGGCGCCCTCTGAGCGGCAACGCGGTCAGACTGCGGACGCGACAAACAGGTACACCACCACCGCCATGCCGGCGAGCCAGCACAGCGAGCGCGCCGAAGCCAGATCACGCACATAGCACAGACCGTGCGCGATGCGCACAGAAATGAACACGCCCGCCGCCACATCCAGATGGGCAACCGGCACCTTTCTCACCCAGGCAATGATCATTGCAGCCGCATAGGGCGAAAACGCCTCCCAGGCATTCTGCTGCGCCCAGTTCGCCCGTTGCCGGTATCCGTCGGCGCCAGCCATCACCTCGCGCGGTCGATGGTTGTCGTGGGGGACGCCGGCCTTGGCGGTACTCGCCCAGACAAGCGGCAACACGGCGGCAATCAGAATGCTCCACAGGGCAAATGGCATGAAGGGACTCCACGGCGAAGATTCAGAATTCGTCGTCGCGGTCGGCGAGGTAGCGCCCATCGTCGAAGGTGCACACCCAGCGCGGCCGGTAGACGACCAGTATCGCCATCATCAGGCCGGTGGTGAACGCCTCCGACCAGGACAGCAGAAAGTAGTACGGCATGGCTTCATCAAACAGCACATCCCAGCCGTGGATGCCGGCGATGCCGAGCGCCAGAACCCCGGAAAGTCCGGCGAGCGTCATGCTCAAGCCGCCGGCGAGGAAGGCGTTGAAGAAAAAATAGACGAAGTAGTTCGCAGGCAGATAGCGTTGCGTCAACCATAACGCGCCACGGGTGAACATGATCGGCACCGCACCGCAGATGAACCAGTCGAGCCCGACGGGCAACAGACTGCCGCCCCGGCTCAGTTCCGCTCCGGCCATGACAAGCGCAGCCGCCAGCATGGCAAGCCAGGGGCCCATCATCAGCGTCAGGATCGCCATACCCAACAGATGAAAGCTGATACCCGGCCGATATTCGTCGCGCAGCGTCCACAACACCATCACCAGCACCATGGCACCCAGCCAGGCATTGAGCACCGAACGGTCCAGGCGCCGCCAGCCGACGCGCGCAACGGAGACGCCCAAGGCAAGGAGCATCAGCCCATCGAACGTCAACGAAACGGAAAGCGGAAACAGCCCGGCCGGAAAATCCATTGCAGCACCATGACAAGCAGATAAGGCATCATAGCGCGCTTTTGCGCCGAAGGAGGGCCGATCTCCAGGCCGATCTTCGGTACAATGGCTTCTTTTGCCCAGGACCGTGACGATGCCCACCCTGCCCCCAGCCCATATTGTCGCCAATGATGTCAGCCGGGCGCTGGCCGAAGATATCGGCCGTTGTGACTGGACTGCGCAACTGATCGCTCCGCACATACAGGGGCGCGCCACCGTCATCGCCCGCGAAGCGGCCGTGTTATGCGGCCAGCCCTGGTTTGCCGAATGTTTCCGCCAGATCGATCCACAGGTGCGGATCAGCTGGCTTGCCGCCGAAGGCGAAATGCTGAGTCCCAACCAAACGCTGTGCTCGCTGGAAGGGCCGGCACGGGCACTGCTGAGCGGGGAGCGTTCGGCGCTGAATTTTCTGCAAACGCTATCGGCCGTCGCAAGCCAGACCCACGACTATGTACAGGCAATCCGCGGCACGCGCGCCCGCATCCTCGACACGCGCAAAACGATGCCCGGCCTCAGGCTGGCGCAGAAATACGCGGTCACGGTCGGCGGCGGCGACAACCAGCGCATCGGCCTGTTCGACGGCATCCTGATCAAGGAAAACCACATCATGGCAGCCGGCGGCATCACCGCGGCCATGACGGCAGCACGCAAACTTGCTCCGGCCGATGTCGCCATCCAGATCGAAGTCGAGAACCTGGACGAACTGCGCGAAGCGCTGGCGGCCGGCGCAACACTGATCCTGCTCGACAATATGGACAACGACATGCTGCGGGCGGCAGTGGCAATTACCGCCGGACGCGCCGCTCTCGAAGCATCCGGCGGCGTCGATCTCGCCGCGGTCGCCGCCATTGCCGCAACCGGCGTCGACCGGATTTCGGTCGGCAAACTCACCAAGGATGTGCGGGCCATCGATTTTTCCATGCGATTTGCTATATAACGGGTCTCGACGCATGCTAAGCCAATATTCTTGGTATACTCGGTAAGTCCACGATCAGAAAGTGGAATACCATGGACCACCCCGACATGCGTCCGCTCCCCCATGCAAACAACATCCGCCTCACCTGTTTTCTCTGCCTGATCGTCACGTTTGCACTGCTGAGCGCCGAATTGCTGCGAGATCAGCTCCACCGCCAGGACGACGCCATCAACCAGGTCGCAGCGGCAAGCCAGCAATTGAATCTGCAACTGACCGCCATGCTGCGGGAAACCGATCTCGCCCTGGACGATCTCGCCGCCAACCCGCTCATCGACGCCGCCATCACCACGCCCGGCACACGCGCCACCGAGCGCATCGGTCTCGAGACGGCATTGGCTGTGCCCGGCCAGCACCTGCCGCTACTGCGCCGCATCCGTCTGGTCGACGACTCCTGTCGCGAAATCGCCACCAGCGATAGCGATGACGTATCGCGCCCGGTCGACAACGCCCTGTGCTTCTGGTTGCGCGGCCACGGCCGACGACCCGGACGCACATTTACCAGCGCGGATCGTGTCGAAGGCGGACTTTTCCATGCAATACGAATTCACGATGCCACGCACCGTCACGCAGCCATGTTGATTGCGCAAATTTCCGGCGATGGCCTCACAGCGATGATGGCGGACATTGCCGGCGGCAACGATGCGACGCTCACGATCCGCGACCGGCACCAATTGCTGGCGGCATCCTGGCCCGCCATGCCCCGCGACGATCAGCCCGCGGCAAGTGATGCCATGCGCGAGATCCGCGTCATGGAGAACCACCACCAGATCTACGACCTGCTTTTCGGCGGCGATCGCGGCGCACGCCTCTACAGCGAACGCGCGCTCGACGACTACCCGCTCAGCGTCACCGTCGGCATTTCGCGCCACGCATTGCGGGCCGGCTTGTTGACGCAAGCTGCGAGCTACCTGGCAGGCTGGCTGCTGCTGGTCGTGTTTGCCATTGCCGTCATGCGCAACCAGTTGCGCCAGGTGGCGCAAACGGGTCGCCTGCGCGCAAAAGCCACACAGCTGTTCTCCGAGCAGGCGCGCCAGCACGCGGTCTTCGATGCACTTCCGATTGCGGTACTGCTCGTCGAACCGGCCAACTGCCGCATCCGCAAGGCCAACGGCAAGGCTCGCACGCTACTGCAACTCGGCGACAGCAAAGGCCTGCCCGATGCCGACGGCGATGCGTACGGCAACCGGTTCCGCCTCGCGCCGATCGATCAGTGGCTGCAACAGGGGCGCTGGGACGAATCATGCGAAATCGATGTCGTCGACAGCGATCGAGTCACGCAGCGGCTGCGGGTCACACTGGCGCCCATCGTCATGGAAGAAGAAACCCTGTGCATGGTTACGCTGCAGGATTGCGGCGACCGGCGCCATCTGGAAGCGGCGCTCGCTGCAGCACAGGCCACCATCGAGCGCCTGACCAGTACCGACACGCTGACCGGACTCGCCAACCGCAAGACGGCCATGCAGATACTGGAACGGGAAAACGAGCGCTGCCGGCGCTATGGCCACCCGCTATGCGTGGCCATGCTGGATCTCGACCACTTCGCCGCCTTCAACGAGCGCTACGGACGGGAGGCCGGCGACAACGTGCTGATCGCGATTGCGAACACATTGCGCGACAGTACGCGGGAGACGGATCTGTGCGCACGCATCGACGGAGAAGAGTTCCTGGTGATATTCACCAACACCCCGCTCAAGTACGCACATCAGGTCATGGAACGCATCCGCGCCCACATCACCGCGACAGTGTTCCCGATCGGCGACCGGCACGTGACATTCAGCGGCGCACTGACTTGTTGGCGGCCCAATGACGATATGGATGCGATGCTTAAGCGGGTGGCCTTTTTGGTGATGCAGGCGCGCGACGCCGGGCGCAACCGGGTTTCTTGCGACGAAGATCCGCTCGGCTAGCGTCAGACACCCACCAGGGTCAGCGCCAAGAGCCGCAGCATGGCGGCGGTCGCCCCCCAGATGTAATGCTCGCCGTGGCTGATCGACAGAAAATGACCGCGATATCCGTCGCGCTCGAAGGCGTGCTGGCGATAGAGGTCGGCACGCATTACATGCGCGAGCGGCACTTCGAATATTTCTGCAACCTCTGCCGGCGACGGCGTGACCGACAGCGGTGGCTCCACCAGACCGACCACAGGTGTGACGGCGAAGCGGGTGATCGTGACAAAGCGCGGCAGATGGCCGAGCACGCTGACCGTTGATCGATCGAGGCCGATCTCTTCCCACGCTTCGCGCAGGGCGGCCGCTTCCGCGCCAGCATCGTCAGCCTCTTGCTTGCCGCCAGGAAAGCTGACCTGCCCCGGATGGGTAGGCAGATCTTCGCTGCGCCGGGTCAGCAGCACGGTCGGTCCTTCCGCATGCCAGACAAGCGGAATCAGCACTGCCGCAGGACAGGTCTCGGCAAAGGCATGCCCGGGCGGCAACTGTGCGCGCCAACCATCGACAGGACCTTGCTGCAAGCGCTGCCGGATCCAATCGCGCGCCTGTACGGCATCGCTGGGCCACATCGTTATTATTCCTTGTCTCCCCCCACGCCTATCTTGGGCAGGGTCATATCACGCCAATGGCCTAGCAGGCGCAATGCCAGACCGGCCACGAACAACAACTGCAGACTCAGGTAATTGACATCGTTCAACTCGTCGAGCACATACAGACCGCCGGCCACCAGGATGGACACGGTACCGTAGAAATCCTCATGCAGGATGAACGGAATGTCGTTGACCATCATATCGCGCACTACGCCGCCGCCCACCGCGGTGATGAACCCCAACAGCACGACGCCGAAAGCGTTGAGGTCGAACATCAAGCCGACCTGGGCACCGGTGATGCTGAATGCAACGAGCCCGAGCGAGTCGGCGACGATAAACAGCCGATGAAAGGTACGACTATCCCGACGGTGCAAGCCGGCCATCCAGGATAGCAGTAACGTCACGGCGATGATGATCACATTGGTATAATCGTAGAATACCAGCGGTACGCGGTGAATCAACACATCACGAATAATGCCGCCACCAATGCCGGTCAATAACGCCACAATCAATATGCCGAGAATATCCAGGCGCTTTTTCACGCCGACCAGATAACCGGAAAAAGCGAAAGCGACGGTGCCTACCGCCGAAATCCAATCCATCAGGTCCAGACGGGCTGCGATGTCCATATCAAATCAACGCTCAGAGTCACGAAAAACGCCAGGCAGTCGGCCTGGCGTTGCACAAGGAAAGACAGAAAACGCACTTAGCGACGCATCGAATCGAAGAAGGCCAGATTGGACTTGGTCGCGCGGATCTTGTCTTGCAGGAATTCCATTGCGTCGAGATCATCCATCGGATAAAGCAATTTGCGCAGTACCCAGATGCGCTGCAGGTTCTCCTGCGGGATCAGCAGTTCTTCGCGCCGGGTGCCGGAACGATTGATGTTGAGCGCCGGGAAGATCCGCTTTTCCGCCATGCGGCGGTCAAGATGGATTTCCATATTGCCGGTACCCTTGAATTCTTCGTAGATCACGTCATCCATACGCGAACCGGTATCGATCAGCGCAGTGGCGATGATGGTCAGCGAACCACCCTCCTCGATATTGCGCGCCGCACCGAAGAAGCGTTTCGGGCGTTGCAGCGCATTGGCGTCGACACCACCGGTGAGCACCTTGCCGGAGGCCGGCACCACGGTGTTGTAGGCGCGTGCCAGACGGGTGATGGAGTCAAGCAGAATCACCACATCCTTCTTGTGCTCGACGAGGCGCTTGGCTTTCTCGATCACCATTTCGGCGACCTGTACATGGCGGGTGGCCGGCTCGTCGAAGGTCGAGGACACGACTTCGCCGCGCACCGAGCGCTGCATTTCGGTCACTTCTTCCGGCCGTTCGTCGATCAGCAGCACGATCAGTTCGACTTCGGGATGGTTGGCGGTAATCGCATGGGCGATATGCTGCAGCATCACGGTCTTGCCGGACTTCGGCGGCGCAACCAGCAGCCCGCGTTGGCCCTTGCCGATCGGTGCGATCAAATCGATGATGCGGCTGGTGAAGTTTTCCTCGGCACGGATGTCGCGTTCGAGATGCAGTTGCTCGGTCGGGAAGAGCGGCGTCAGGTTCTCGAACAGGATCTTGTGCTTGGAATTCTCCGGAGCGTCGTGATTGACCTTGTCCACTTTCACCAGCGCGAAATAGCGTTCACCGTCCTTGGGGGTGCGGATCTCGCCGTCGATGGAGTCGCCGGTATGCAGATTGAAGCGACGTATCTGACTGGGGCTGACGTAAATATCGTCGGGACCGGCCAGATAGGAAGTATCGGGGCTGCGCAGAAAGCCGAAGCCGTCCGGAAGGACTTCCAACGTCCCTTCGCCAAAAATGCTCTCGCCCTTCTTGGCCTGGTTTTTCAGAAGCGCAAAGATCAGGTCTTGCTTGCGCAGCCGGTTGGCACCGTCGATTTCATTGGCGATGGCCATTTCGACGAGCTCGGTAACATGGAGGTGTTTCAGATCAGATAAATGCATAGCAGCCGGTTCGACTCGAATACGATTGGCGAGAGGAGTTTTTTTTCAGGGATGTGAGAAGCGGATACGGCACGGGCGACCAAACCGCCGCCCGTTTGCAAAGAATTCAGCGGAGAATAAACGCTTTACAGATGGCTGTCAACAAATGCGGTCAATTGACCCTTGGCCAGCGCGCCGACCTTGGTCGCAACGACATTGCCGTCCTTGAACAGCATCAGCGTCGGAATGCCGCGGATGCCGAACTTTGGCGGCGTCTGCTCATTCTGGTCGATGTTGAGCTTGACGACCTTCAGACGGCCGGCATATTCCTTGGCCACGTCTTCGAGGATCGGAGCGATCATCTTGCAGGGACCGCACCACTCCGCCCAGTAGTCGACCAGGACCGGCAGATCGGCTTTCAGGACGTCTTGTTCGAAAGAGTTATCGGTTACATGCAAAATCAGGTCGCTCATGGCTTGCTCTCGTTATTTGGGTTTGATTCGATGATGTTAGCAAGCGATCCCCGCCCGGGCAACCCTGGCGTAGAAATGGAATGGCGTTGCAATGAGCAATGAAATTTCACACTGTCTGACAATGCGACCACTGCTCTTTACCGCCAGCTTGGGTATAATGGCACGCTACATTTAGCCAGAAGGACTGACGATGGGTTTTCTGCAAGGAAAAAAAATTCTGATCACCGGCATGATCTCCAACCGATCCATCGCTTACGGCATTGCCCAAGCCTGTCATCGCGAGGGCGCCGAGCTCGCGTTCACCTATGTGGTCGATAAGCTGGAAGACCGCGTACGCGAAATGGCTACCGAATTCGGCAGCAAGCTGGTCTATCGTTGCGACGTGCAGAGCGATCAGGAGATCGAGCAGCTGTTCGTCGACCTGGGCAAGGAATGGGATGGGCTCGACGGTCTGGTGCATGCCATTGCTTTCGCTCCGCGCGAAGCGCTCAACGGTGACTTCCTCGACTCGCTGAGCCGCGAAGCCTTCCAGATCGCCCACGACGTGTCGTCCTACAGTTTCCCGGCACTGGCCAAGGCCGCACGCCCGATGATGCGCGGCCGCAAGTCGGCGCTGCTGACGCTGACCTACCTTGGCGCAGTACGTGCGATCCCGAACTACAACGTGATGGGGCTTGCCAAGGCGAGTCTGGAAGCTGGCGTGCGTTTCATGGCCAGCGCGCTCGGCCGTGAAGGCATCCGCGTCAATGGCCTCTCCGCAGGTCCGATCAAGACGCTGGCGGCCTCGGGCATTCGCGATTTCTCCAAGCTACTCAATCATGTGGCGCAGGAATCGTCGCTGCGCCGCAATGTCACCACGGAAGAAGTCGGCAACGTCGCGGCCTTCCTGCTGTCCGATCTCGCCTCCGGCGTCACCGGCGGGATCACCTATGTCGATGCCGGCTACAGCAACAACGCGCTCAACGTACCGGAAGAATAAGCGGCACGCAGCAGCGGCATCCGATAAAAAAGCCCGAATCATGGATTCGGGCTTTTTCATTCCCCTTCCTTGCACCCTCCGCGGCGGCCTGTCTGTTGCGCGCGCGCACCGTCTTCCCTTGACGTGCATCAATAAACCACACTCGTAACATGGTATTGTCACCCTAGCCATATGTCATAAAAAAGCATCAGCCACAGGGAGGCAATATGCAATTGATTACACAGCTTTTGTCTGACGATGTAGGCATTCTGAGTTTGGTCACGATCGTCGTGGCCGCCATCGTGGTCGGTGTGTGCGCCGTGATTTTCATCCGCAAGTCGAAAGGCCCGGACGTCCGCTAGCCGGGGCAAAGGCAGGCGCAATCACCACCCCGGTTGCGCCTGCCATGCATCAGCGACAGGCGAGCAGAATGCGCCGCGCGATTTCCGGCGTTACATCCCTGCCCTCACCCAGCATCACCATGCCGTGAGCCTGCAATTGCTGTACCACCCGCTCAATGGCCTCATCTCCCAGATCGTAATCGGACAGATGCGTTTTCAATCCCATGCGCTCAAAGAATTCACGCGTGCAGGAGATGGCGCCAAAAATCCGTGCATCTTCACTGCCGGACGTCAGATGCCAGACCCGCTCGGCGTATTGCAACAGCTTGGCCCGCTTGCCCTCGCGCCGCACCTCCAGATTGCCCGGCAACACGATGGCCAGCGTACGGGCATGATCGAGACCGAACAGCGCCGTCAACTCATGACCGATCATGTGCGTCGACCAGTCTTGCGGCACACCGGCGCCAATCAGGCCGTTGAGCGCCAGCGTCGCGACCCACATCAGGTTGGCGCGCACATCGTAATCGTGCGGAGCTAGCAGCGCCTGCGGACCCAGCTCGATCAAGGTCTGCAGCAGACCTTCGGCGAAGCGGTCCTGCGCCAAGCCGGAAACAGGGGTCGTCAAATATTGTTCGGAGATATGGACGAACGCGTCGACGACCCCATTGGCCACTTGGCGCTCGGGGACGCTAAAAGTCTTTTCCGGATCGAGAATCGAAAACTGCGGGAACAACTTCGGGTTGCGGAACGGCACCTTGGTCTGATCGGCCTCTCTGGTGATCACCCCGCCGCTATTCATTTCCGAACCGGTCGCCGCCAAGGTCAGTACGGTACCAAACGGCAGCACGTCCTGCACAGCAGCGCCACGGGTTTGCATGATTTGCCAGGGATCGCCATCGAAACGCGCCGCGGCGGCGATGAATTTGGTGCCATCGATCACCGACCCGCCTCCTACCGCCAGCAGGAAGTCGATCCGCTCGGCTCGCACCCGCTCGACCGCCCGCAGAAGTGTCTCGAAATGCGGGTTCGGCTCGATGCCGCCGAACTCGAACAGCGACCGCCCGGTCAGGGCGGCACGTACTTCGGCCAGCGTACCATTGCGTTCGGCGCTGGCGCCGCCGTACAGCACCAACACCCGCGCATCGGCAGGTACATATTGCGACAAGTGAGCAATCGTGTTGCGCCCGAATACGATACGGGTCGGATTGTAATAAGTGAAATCAAGCATGAACGACTCCGGTCTATCTGCACTTGCCGGATGCACAGGCATCCGGACCCGATAATGAATTGTCCATCATAATACCAATTAGACCGGTCGTCTATAAACATTACCTGATATAAACAAAAACAGCCCGCGGCAAGCCGCGGGCTGTTTTTGCCTTACAAGCAACGACGTTACTGAGCTGCCGATGCCGCCGCGCCGCCAACACTCTCCAGCACGGTCCACTGGCCGCCGACAACCTTGTAGACGGTAATGCCGCCGATCTTCAGATCGCCCTTGGCGTCATAGCCGAGGTGCGGCGTGGTCACCGCATCGGTGTAATCGATGCTGGCAAGAACCGGCAGATACTTGGCCGGATCGGTCGAATCCGCCTTCTCCATCGCAGCGATCATCACGCGGGTTGCGTCATAGCCATACGGCGAGTAAGTGGCCACATCTTCCTTGAAACGGGCCTTGTAGCGGGCTTCATAGTCCTTGCCCTTCGGCATCTTGTCGAGCGGCAGGCCAGCCAGCGAGGCCAGCGTACCCTCGGCGTCCTTGCCGGCCACCTTGAGGAAATCCGGCGTCTTGGTCATCTCGCCCGACACCAGCGGGGCGGAAATCCCGAGGCGCTTGAGCTGCTTGGCCATCGGCGCGGACTGCGCATCGGCGCCGCCGTAATAGATGATGTCAGGATGCGCGCCCTTGATCGACGTCAGGATGGCAGCGAAGTCGGTCGCCTTGTCATTGGTATACTCGCGCTTCACCACCTTGCCGCCGGCGGCCTCGACCGCCTTGGCAAACTCGTCGGCCAGGCCCTGGCCGTAGGCGGTACGGTCATCGATGATGGCAATGTTCTTCGCGCCGAACTTCTTCACCACGAAGCTGCCCATCACCGAGCCCTGCTGGGTATCGGAAGTCATCGAGCGGAAGGTGGTCTTGAAGCCCTGCGAGGTGTAAGCCGGCGCCGTTGCCATGGCGATTTCCGGAATGCCGGCATCGGAATACAACTTGGACGCCGGAATCGACGTACCGGAGTTGAAGTGTCCGATGACGCCGCTGACCTTGTCATCGATCAGCTTTTGCGCAAGCTCGGTAGCGGTCTTCGGGTCCGCCTGGTCATCCATCACGTCGAGCACGAACTTGACCGGCTGCCCACCGATCTTCGGATGCGTGGCATTGGCGTCTTCGATTGCCAGGGTCACGCCGTTCTCGTATTCGGCGCCATAGTGGGCCTGCGGACCGGTCAGCGGAGCGGCAAAGCCGATCTTGACCACGGTCTCGCCGGCATCTGCCGCAGACGCGCCGGAGGCCGCGTCATCCTTTTTGCCACAGGCGCCGAGCGAAATCGCCACGGCGACGCTGAGTGTGACTGCTGTCAGTTTGCTAGATTGCATCGTTCGTCCTTCTAGTTATGTGTGCCGTACGGTTCTGGCGAACGCACGGTTTCCCCTGTCTCCACAAGGTGATATGCATTATTTCAACGACATACGTTTGTGGCAATACGTACAACAACAAACCCCGGGGCCAACATGGCCCCGACAGGTTGCACCAGCCTCATGCCCCCATGCTCATCAGACTGGCATTACCACCAGCGGCCGTGGTGTTGACGCTCACCGCGCGCTCCACGACCAGGCGATACAGTTCATACCCATCAGCGCCCGCCTCGATCAGCGGCACCAGCGCGCCATCACGGCCGGCCAGGCTGCGCCGCAACGCGGTGGCCGCACCGGCATCGCCGGCAAACAACACCGCATCGAGGCCGGCCGCGGTCGCAACGTCGTCCGAAACCTCGACCCAGCCGGGCAAGCGCGCCTCGAGGCGTTCTGCCAGAGGGCTGCGTTCGAGCAGGACTCGGTTACCGCAAGCCAGTGCCGCCACGATTTGCCGCATCAGCGCATCCTCACTGCCCGCCACGCAGGCAATGAGGCCGCGCGGGGCAAAGCGCAGACTGTTGGCCTCGCCGGTCGGACCGGGCAAGGGCACCCGATTGAGCACCGGGCTCAGCAAGCGCATGCAGGTCAGGTGTTCCTGAATGGCCGCCGGGGCGACATCGGTAAACCCGCACTCGGCAATGGCACCGGCAAACGCCGCGAGCCCGGGCAACGGCGCGTCGACATGCTGCATATCGAGCGCCGGACGCCAGGCGGCACGCGTCAGGCGATAGAGATAAAACGGACCACCGGCCTTGGGACCGGTCCCGGACTTGCCTTCGCCGCCGAATGGCTGCACGCCGACGACCGCACCGACGATATTTCGATTGATATAGATATTGCCGGCCCGGATCCGCGCGCCGACATGCTCGATGGTCTCGTCGATGCGGCTGTGCAGACCGTGCGTCAGGCCATAACCGGTGCGGTTGATCTCGTCGATGACACGGTCGAGCTCTCCGGCGGCGAAACGACGCACATGCAGCACCGGGCCGAACACCTCGCGCTCAAGCACATCGAGCCGATCGATCTCGATCAGGGTCGGTGCCACGAAATACCCGGCCTCACAAACCTGCGGCAGCGTGATTTGATGCATCGAGCGCGCCAACGGCCGCATGCGTTCGATATGCGCCAGCAAGCCGGCCCGCGCCTCTTCATCAATCACCGGTCCCACATCGCAGGCAAGCAGCGCCGGATTGCCGACCTTGAGCTCGTCCATCGCGCCCTTGATCATGGTAAGGATTTTGTCGGCAACCTCGTTTTGCAGATACAGCACACGAAGCGCCGAGCAACGCTGGCCGGCGGAATCGAAGGCTGAATTGAGCACATCGGCGACCACCTGCTCCGGCAGGGCCGTGCTGTCGACGATCATCGCATTCTGGCCGCCGGTTTCCGCCACCAACGGCACATCTCCGTCGCGTTCAGCCAGAGTCCGGTGAATATGCTGCGCCACTTCGGTCGAACCGGTGAAAATCACCCCGGCGACACGGGTATCGGCGACCAGCGCAGCGCCCACCGTCTCGCCGCGTCCGGGCAGCAACTGCAGTACATCGCGCGGCACGCCAGCTTCGTGCATCAACGCCACGGCATACGCAGCAATCAGACTCGTCTGTTCGGCAGGCTTGGCCAGCACGGTATTGCCGGCGGCCAGCGCGGCACTGACTTCGCCGAGGAAGATCGCCAAAGGGAAATTCCATGGGCTGATGCACACCACCGGGCCAAGGGGTGCCGGATGCACTGCGCCCAGTTCGCGACGTGCCTGGGTGGCATAGTAGCGGCAGAAATCGACCGCCTCGCGCACTTCGGCAATCGCATTGGGCAGTGTCTTGCCCGCCTCGCGTACCGCCAGGCCCATCAATGCGGCACGGTTGGATTCCAGCAGATCGGCTGCGCGCAACAGACAATCGGCGCGCTCCGCAGCAGGGCGAGCCGCCCAGCCGTCGGCGGCCGCCAGCGCAAAGCCGACCGCGGCAGCGGCATCGGCAGCGGTCGCCTCGACGACATGACCAACCACATCGTCCAGGTCGGCTGGATTGCGGACCTCACGCCCCGGGGCCGCGCGCTCGCCATCGGCAAGCAAGGGGCAGGCACGCCAGGCACGGGCTTCGCTTTCGCGCAGTCCACGCGAGAGTTCGGCCAGGACGAGTTCGCTCGACAAATCAAGCCCGGTCGAATTCTTGCGCGCATCACCATAAAGCGCCACCGGCAACGCAATCTTGCCATGCGGCACACCGCCGGTCAGCGCCGCCTCGGCGCAAGGATCTGCAACCAGCTCATCGATCGACACCGACTCGTCGACGATACGGTTGACGAAAGAACTGTTGGCGCCGTTCTCCAGCAACCGACGCACCAGGTAGGCAAGCAGCGTCTGATGCGAGCCGACCGGTGCGTAAATGCGGCAGCTGCGGCCCATTTGATGCGCGCCGACCACCTGGTCATACAGCGTCTCCCCCATGCCGTGCAGGCACTGGAATTCGTAGTCGAGCCCGGCTGCCAGCGTAAAGACTGCCGACAGGGTATAGGCGTTGTGGGTGGCGAACTGCGGGAAGATGGCATCCTGGGCACCAAGCAGCTTGCGCGCACACGCCAGGTAGGAAACATCGGTGTGCACCTTGCGGGTGTAGACCGGATAGCCGTCCATGCCATCGACCTGGGCCTTCTTGATTTCAGCATCCCAGTAGGCGCCCTTGACCAATCGCACCATGAAACGATGGCCCGTGGCACGCGCAAGGTCGATCAGATAGTCGATCACGTACGGGCAGCGCTTCTGATAAGCCTGCACCACAATGCCAATGCCCTTGAATCCGGCAAGATCGGGATCGCGCGCCAGCCCTTCGACCAGATCGAGCGACACTTCGAGGCGCTCGGTTTCTTCTGCGTCGATATTGATGCCGATATCGTATTGTTTGGCCAACAGGAACAGCGATTTGAGCCTGGGCAATAACTCGCCGATCACCCGCGCATGCTGCGCACGCGAATAACGCGGATGAATGGCCGACAACTTGACCGATATGCCCGGCCCCTCGTAAACACCACGCTCGGCGCTGGCACGGCCGATGGCATGGATTGCCTGCACATAGTCTTGGTAGTAGCGCTCGGCATCTGCGGCGGTCATCGCCGCTTCGCCCAGCATGTCATAACTGAAACGGTAGCCGCGCGACTCACGCTCCCGGCCGTTGGCCAGCGCCTCGTCGATCGTCTCGCCGGTGACGAACTGACGGCCCAGCATGCGCATAGCCAGATCCACGCCCTTGCGGATCAATGGTTCGCCGCCCTTGGCGGCCAGACGGGTCGCGGCTGCCGACAAGCCCTGCTCGCTATAGGAAGAGACCAGCTTGCCGGTCACGAGCAAGCCCCAGGCCGCCGCATTGACAAAAAGCGATGCGCTGTTGCCCAGATGCGCACGCCAATCCCCCTTGCCGATCTTGTCGCGGATCAGTTTATCGGCAGTCGCCTTGTCCGGAATGCGCAACAAGGCCTCGGCCAGACACATCAGCGCCACCCCCTCGGTGCTCGACAGCGAAAACTCGTGCATCAGCGCATCGACTCCGCTCGCCCGGGTACGGGTTTCGCGTACCCGGGTCACCAGGCGCCGCGCCAGCCGCTGCGCGGCAGCCACTTGCTCGCGCGTCATGGCGGCCTGCTCGAGCAACTGCTGCACGCAGTGTTGCTCATCGCGGCGATACATTTCGGTGATGGCGCTGCGCAGTGACGACTGCGCATTGGCAAGTTCCTGAAATTGCATGATTTCTCCCTAATCCGGCACGTTCGCGGGCCACGGCCTGCGTTCCAGGCGCTGGCTTCTTATAGATGGCATGCGTGCTCGATTGTCCGGCGGTCACGACGACCGACTCCTCGGCCGGATGATATACCATATGAATATATTTTGTCAGACAATATAAAATATTCGTGTCATTTTCACGTCAGAACATAGCCGAGTAATCATACGTAACCCATCTCATCTGGTTAGCACCATGGGGCGACTTGCGCAATGACCATGGACGCTGCATGATATTTTTTTGATAACAAATGGAATTGTGCCATGCAAAAAGTCATCTTTATGCTCAATGCGAGCCCCTATGGGAGTGAACGCGTGCTGACCGCACTGCGGCTCGCGCTGGCGCTGGCCGATAGCGAAAACAAACCCGACCTGCATATATTCCTGCTCTCCGACGCAGTCGTCACCGCCAAGGCCGGGCAGAGCGTGGCCACAGGCGCCACGCTCGGTGAGATGCTGCAAGATCTGCTCGCATCCGGAGCCGAAATCAAGGTCTGCAAGACCTGTGCCGTCGCTCGCGGCCTCGGGGAAAGCGATCTGATCGCGGGCATCGGTATCGGCACCATGCCGGAACTTGCCGCACTGACATTGTCTGCCGACAAGCTGCTGACTTTCTGAACGACAAAAAAAAAGGACCTGTCCGGGGAGAGACAGGTCAAATGAAGAGATCAAACTCAAAAAACAGGCACTAGCTGGCAGATAGTTTTATCGCTGATTTCACCTCCTTTACTCCGTACACGGCACTTGCCGTATCCAATAACTGATTGACGACCTGCTGGTTGGAGGCCTCACCGTTCAGGGTCACTTCCCCCTGGTTGACGCTGACCTCCACATCGGCTGCACCGCTGGCGATAATGCCGGAAATGGCATCGGTCACCTGACGCGCCAGCGTGTCATCGGCAGCAGACCCGGCCGGTGGCGGCACAGAATCTGCCAGCGCGGCCGAGGCGTCCGCCGCATAGAGAGCCACGGCGTCGAGACGGCTCATCGGCGCGCCCGCGGCCAGGACCGGTGCCAACGCAAGGCTGGTGAGCATCAAGGTTAGTACGGTGCGCATCATCAGACTCCTACAGGGTGTATCGTCATTGCCCAATCTATTGCAAACTGCGTGCCAGCTTTTATATTCATTTAAATTCAATAACTTACAAAAACATCACCCCGTGGCACGGCAAAAGCTGTCGCTACGCGGCGACAAACCGGCAAGAACAGAAGGTAATGTGTTGAAACAAAAGGAAAACCCCTTGTCGCTTGCGCACGACAAGGGGTCTTGAACACCGAATGACTGCATTCAGCCTATCGTCTTGAAGGTCGCCGCATCGAGTTCATGCCGCTGCAGCAGGCGGTAGAACTCGGTTCTATTGCGCTCGGCAAGCCGCGCCGCATCGGCAACATTGCCGCCGGTCAGCCGCAACAGCCGTTCGAGGTACTCCCGCTCCGCCACACGCCGCACCTCGGCCAGAGTCGGAATCGCAACCGATTCGTCGCTGACGGACTTCTGCACCTGAGCCAGGGTCAGCAGCGGCCCGGTGCAGAGCACGCAGCACTGTTCGATCACATTGGAGAGCTGACGAATATTGCCCGGCCAGCGTGAGGCCGTCAGATATTCCAACGCATCAGGTGCAAACGACGGCGCCGGTCGGCCGTAGCGTTGCGCAACCACGGAGAGAAAGTGCTGTGCAAGCAGCGGAATGTCCTCACGACGCTCGGAGAGCGGCGGCAAGAACAAGGTCACCACATTGAGACGGTAAAACAGGTCTTCGCGGAACGATCCTTCGCGCATCAGCGTCTCGAGATCGCGGTGTGTCGCAGATACGACGCGAATATCAACCGGACGCGCACGAGCCGAGCCGACTGCACGGACTTCGCGATCCTGCAGCAAACGCAGCAGTTTGACCTGCAACGCGAGCGGCATGTCGCCGATCTCGTCGAGAAACAACGTGCCGCCGTCGGCCTCCAGCACCAGCCCCTGGTGACGTTGCGCCGCCCCCGTGAACGCGCCCTTCTCGTGGCCAAACAATTCGCTCTCGAGCAGATTGTCGGGAATCGCACCGCAATTGACGGCGACAAACGGTCCCTTGCTGCGCGCACTGCAGCGATGCAGTGCCCGGGCGAGCACCTCTTTGCCAGTGCCGCTTTCCCCGCGGATCAACACGCTGGCATCACTCGCAGCCACGAGCCGGGTCTGGGCAAGCAGTTCCGCCATCTGCGGACTACGTGAAATGAAATCGGCACGCCAGGATTCTTCGCCGGGCTCACCTTGCTGCCCCCCCGATGCAGACAGCGCCTGCTCGATCTTGGCAAGCAGATCGCGTCCGTCCACCGGCTTGACCAGATAGCCGAACACCCCGCGGCTCACGGCCTCCAGCGCATCAGGCACCGTCCCGAAAGCGGTCAGCATGATGACCGGCAGCGACGGATAGCGGCGATGGACTTCCTCGAACAAGGCCAATCCGTCCATCGCGGGCAAATGCCAGTCGGTCACCAGCACGTCTACCCGACGTGCGCCCAGCACATTGAGGGCAGACTCCGCCGACTCGACCGCCTCGACTGCATGACCCGAAGCGGCCAGGCGCAGCGAAACCAGCTTGAGCAGATCGGGATCGTCATCAACCAACAAGATGCGGGCGCTCATGGCATCACCTCCTTTTTCTTGCTCGCCTTCTGCGCCATGTTGCGCTCGATGGTGGTCAGTGCGGTCAATTTGGCGTTCAGATCATCGATGCGCTGTTGTTGCTCGCGTGTCTGGGCCGCCAGCTTGTCGGTACGCTGGTGCTCGTTCTGCAACCGGTCGAGCAGGCTGGCTAGCCCTGCCAACGCCGGGTCATGCTGCACCTCGGTGCCGTTTTGTACGCTGTCGATCAGGCTGCGCGCGCGCAGCATATCACTGCGCGAAGGATCACTGGCATTAAGAAGCTGTGCAGCCAGGCGCAAACGATCGGAAGCGCACACCGCCTTGCTACCGGAGAAGGATGCATGAGGCTCGTGCAGGCCGCTCAACGCCCAGTCGGCGCCATGGCAGAAGACCTGCGGCATCTTGGCCTGTGCGGAACGGCCCACGTTCAGCGAACTGCAGCCGGCCAGCAAGGCCGTCAATGCGATTACCGCGAGTGAGACCCTAGATTTCATGTCTTTTTCCCGTCTTCCGGCCAGAACAGTTCGAAGCAACCGCCCCGCGTCTTGCCGGATATCAATTGCACATCACCGCCCATGAGTTGAGCGAAAGTCCGGGCCATGGTCAGGCCGATACCCGAGCCGGGATTCTCTCCCGCCGGTGCTGGCCCGGAAAAAAACGGATCGAAAATTCGCGCAGCATGCTCTGCCGACACCCCCGGCCCTTCATCCTGCACCCGAAGGCGGATTACACGGCGCTCGCGCAAGGCTGACAAGACAATGCGGCCACCATTGGGCGAATGACGGATTGCATTGATCAACAGATTTTCGATGATGGTCTGCACCTTTTGCACGTCACCAAGCACTTCGTCAGCTTCGAGCCGACTTTCGAGCTGCAGGCCGCGCCGGGCCAGCAGCGCATGCCAATCATGCTGCCGTTGCCCGATCAATGCCGACAGCGAGAATGGCTGGAACACGACCTGCTGGTTGAGCCAGCGTGCAACATCATGGCGCAATAGCGTCTCGACGCGAGCACGCAGTGTATTGACATTGCTTTGTTGGATGGCCACGATCTCGCGCTGGCCGTCACTCAGCGGGCCGGCCACTTCGTCAGCCAATAACGCCGAGGCTTCGCTGATTGCCGCAAGGGGGGTTTTCAATTCATGCGATACCTGACGAAAAAAACTCGCCTTTTCCGCCTCCAATTGTTCGAGACGGGCATCAAGGCCCTGTAGCGCCTGTGCCAGCCGCCGCACGTCGGTCGGACCGGCCACTTGCCAGGACTGCCCCCTCACACCCTGCGCCAACTTGCCGATGCGCTGCCGCAAGCGGCCTAGCGGCGCAAACAACAGATAGCCGAGCAGCCAGGCAAGCGCCAGGGCCAGAGATACCGAGAACAAAGCCATATGATCGGCTTGCTCCCGCTGCGTACGCAGCCGTTCGGCCCAGACGCGCCGCTCGATTTGCATCTGATTGCGCAGCGCCCGCTCCATCTGCACATGGTTGCTGCTCATGCCATCGAACACCGCACCGATCTCGGCCTGCGACACTTCATCATTTTCCACGTTCAGCCATGCAGTGATCTGAGCGAGTTTTCCCCTCTCGTCGGCCAGCACATGCCGAAACGAAGCATCAGGAACCTGATCGAGCTGATGCGCGGCGCTTTGCATATCATTGGCGAAACCCAGCGCCAATTGTCTTAGAGCCGGATCCTTCAACAGCAACCACTGCCGGCTGCTGCGCTCCAGATGGTCCTCTCGTTCGGCCAAAGTACGCAGCCCGCCCTGCCAGCGATCGATATCCGCCAGGCGCATTTCGGCCTCGATGGACAGATGATCGAGATGCCACCACATCTGCATCAGGGCCAATGATGGTAGCAAGGCTACCAATAAAAAGGCCCAGACCAGCAAAGTACGAAATGAAAACGGCAGACGCAGCATTCGATACCTCAGGAAAACCAGGGGAACAGCGGAAATCAAGTCGTGTATTTTACGCACCCGGGGGAGATAGATGCAGATTTCTTTGTCAGATCCGGTACACTGCCGACGGCACCGCGGCACGCCGGCGCGCGCCAAAGCAAAAAGCCCAGACCGTCGGGTCTGGGCTTTGCAGGGGGAGTCTGGCGGTGTCCTACTTTCACACGGCGAATGCCGCACTATCATCGGCGCTAAGGTGTTTCACGGTCCTGTTCGGGATG